>Ga0316602_10000217_pt1 | contig 50763 bp, 46 predicted proteins | sample OWC_soil_day10_C_FD_203103 | JGI IMG/M metagenome (GOLD analysis project Ga0316602, IMG submission 203103) | Wetland soil microbial communities from Old Woman Creek delta, Ohio, United States - OWC_soil_day10_CT | ecosystem: Environmental > Terrestrial > Soil > Wetlands | place: USA: Ohio...
AGCGAACCGTCGATCGTGAAGTTGGGCTGCCGCGCCGCTTCGGCCTGCGCGACGTTGGCGAGCGCCGCGCTCACCTGATGTTCGGCGGCGCGAACGTCGGGGCGCTGGCGCAGCGTGTCGGCCGGCAAACTCAGCGCCAGGTCGCCAGGCGCCTGCGGCAGCGGGCCGTGCGCTGCGAGCTGCGTCGACAGCGACGCCGGTGGCCGGCCGCTGAGCACCGCGAGCGCGTGCGCGGTCTGCGCGATGGTCGTCTGCAAGGGCGGCAGCAGCGCATTGGTCTGTTCGGCCGAGGTGCGCGCCTGCTCGACGTCGAGCTCGGTGGCGAGTCCCGCCTGCAAGCGCCAGCGCGTGATCTGCAGCGTCTGCTGCTGGCTGGCGAGGTTGTCGCTGGCGATCTCCAGGCGCTGCTGCGCGTCGCGCAGCGTGATGTAGGCTAGCGCCACTTCGGCGGCGATCGACACCTGGACGTCGGCGAGGCTCGCGGCGCTGGCGCGCGCGCTCGCCTCGCTGGCGTCAAGCGCGCTGCGCTTGCCGCCGAAGACATCGAGCTCCCAGCTGGCGTCGAGGCCGGCTGAAAAACTGTTGCTGGCCGGGTTGCCATCGGATTTTCCGCGCTGCGCCGACGCCGAACTGCCCAGCGTCGGCCACAGCGCCGCGGCCGAGACGTCGCGCAGCGCGCGCGCCTGACGCAGCGCCGCCTGTGCGCTGCGCACGCTGGTGTTGGCGTGCAGCGCGTCGCTCACCAGGCGGGACAGCTGCGCGTCGTCAAAACGCAGCCACCACTGCGCGAGCGGGGTCGCGGCGCTGGTCACGCTGGCCGGCGCCGCCGACCAGTCGTTCGGTACCGCGACGGCGGAAAATTCGGACGGGTCGGATGAGTCGGACGATTCGGGGGGCAGCGCCGCGCAGCCGCCGAGCGCGACGAGCAGTGCGCTGGCGAGCAGCGTCCAGCGAGCGCTTGGCGCGGCGCGGCGATGGTTCTTCGGAAAATCAGTGCGCATCGGTAGGTTTCAATCGTCGGCCTGACCTTAGCGTCAAGCACTTGAGTACGGGGTCGGCCTGGGGCCGGCGGGCAGTGTGCCGCGCTGCGCTCGGCGACGTCTGTGCGCCAGCGAACGGGGCCTGGTCTTGGGTTCGAGTCGCGTATCTTAGCCAGTTGGACGCAGTAAAGCGCTTTCGGCGGCCTGTTTTACCGTTCTTTACAAAGCATGTGCGCCAGCGCACTGAAGCCGCAGTCTCTTGCGTTTATGGTGTGTAGCGACCGGTATTCGACCGCGACAGCGCACGCCGGCTTATTTTCCACCCAATGGAGCATGCTATGAACAATAAAACAGTGATGTCCGTCGTCCTGGCGATGACTTTGGCCAGCAGCGGACTCGTCTTTGGTCAGGGAAACAGCGGGCATGACGACCGCGGCGGCGATCGTGGTCGCCATGAACAGTCGCAGCGCGGCGGGCCGCCTGATCGTCACGATGACCGGCGCCCCGACCCGCGCGACCGTCGTGGGCCGGATCGCCACGACGACCGTGCCCGCTACGCTCACGACAGCCGTGGCGCCGGTCCCAACAATTCTTGGCACCGTGGCGACCGCCTGCCGCCTGAATACCGCGGCCACCAATACGTCGTCGACGACTGGCGCGGCTATCACCTGAGCGCGCCGCCGCGCGGCTACCATTGGGTGCAGAACGGCGGCGACTATATCCTGGTGGCGATCGCCAGCGGCGTCATCCTGCAGCTGTTGATCAACAACTGACGACCTCGCGACCGGCGTCAAGCCAAAGGCAGTGATATAGAATTGGCCCGAATCCCGTTTTCGGGCCATTAGACGAACACTGCGCAAAGGCGAATCGATGCTGCATAACCTTCCTTTGGTCACGACCATCGCCACCGCGCTGGGAATGGCTTTGGTGCTGGGCTTCCTGGCCGTTCGCGTGAGGATTCCGGCGATCGTCGGCTATCTGCTGGCCGGCGTGCTGATCGGCCCGTTTACCCCGGGTCTCGAGGTCGATGGTCAGTTGGCGGCCGAGCTCGCCGAGATCGGCATCATGCTGCTGATGTTCGGCGTCGGTCTGCATTTTTCAGTCGATGATCTGCTCAAGGTGCGCAAGATTTCGGTGCCTGGCGCGACGCTGCAGATGACGATCGCTACGGCGCTCGGCTTTGGCCTGGCGGCGAGTTGGGGCTGGGACCTCGGCGGTGCGCTGGTCTTCGGACTGGCGCTGTCGGTGGCAAGTACCGTGGTGTTGCTGCGCGCGCTCGAGGCGACCGGGACGCTCGAATCGATGAACGGCCACATCACCGTCGGCTGGGTCGTCGTCCAGGACCTCGCGATGGTACTGGTGCTGGTGCTGCTGCCGCCTTTTGCGCAGTCGCTGAGCGGTCATGTCGAGCCGGGCGCGCAGGGCGAGCTGTGGCAGACGCTGGGGCTGACCCTGCTCAAGGTGGTGGCGTTCATCACGCTGATGCTGGTCGCCGGACGCCGGGTCTTTCCGTGGTTGCTGTGGCAGGTCGCGCGCACCGGTTCGCGCGAGTTGTTTACGCTGTGCGTTGTCGCGGCGGCGGTCAGCGTCGCTTTCGGCGCTGCCGAACTGTTCGGCGTGTCTTTCGCGCTCGGTGCTTTTTTCGCCGGGATGATGATGCGCGAATCGGAGTTCGCCCACCGCGCCGCCGAGGAATCCTTGCCGCTGCGCGATGCCTTCGCTGTGCTGTTCTTCGTTTCGGTTGGCATGCTCTTCGATCCGATGATCCTGTTGCAACAACCCTGGCACGTCCTCGCCGTGCTGGCGATCATCACGATCGGCACGCCGCTCGCTTCGGCGCTGCTGGTTCTTGCTTTTCGCTACCCGCTGAGCACCGCGCTGACGGTCGCTGCAAGCCTCGGCCAGATCGGCGAGTTCTCGTTCATCCTGACCGGGCTGGGAATGAGCCTGCATCTGCTGCCGGCGCAGGGGCAAAGCCTGATCCTGGCCGGCGCGCTGACCTCGATCGCGATCAACCCGCTGATGTTCAAGGCGGTGGCGCCGCTGCTGCGAGTGATACGCGAACGCTCGGCGTTGGCGCGTTCGCTCGAGCGGCGCAGCGATCCGCTCGCCGAGCTGCCGATCAGCACGCACGAGAAATTCCTCTCCGGGCAGGTGGTGCTGGTCGGCTACGGACGCGTCGGCCGGCGTATCGCGCAGACCTTGGCCGAACGCGGGATTCCCTACGTCGTCGCCGAACAGAACCGCGAACTCGTCGAACGGCTGCGCAGTCAGGGCGTCGCTGCGGTGTGCGGCGACGCCGCCGATCCCGCAGTACTGATTCAAGCGCATATCGCGCGCGCCAGCATGCTGGTGGTGGCTACCTCGAGCACGTTCAACGTGCGGCAAATCAACAACACCGCGCGTCTGCTCAATCCGTCGATCGAGACGGTCGTTCGCACGCACAGCGAAGAGGAAGCGCGCTTGCTCGAGCAGGAAGGCATCGGAACGATTTTCTTCGGCGAGGGCGAACTGGCCAAGGCGATCAGTCGCCATGCGCTGGAGCGCTACGGGAAAAATCGGTAAGCCTGGGACTCCTGCGAAATTGAGCCTGATAATAAACAACCACGGCGACACGGCGAACACGGCGAGAAGAACTGTTATTTTCGCTGTGCCCGCCGTGTCGCCGTGGTTTCGAAGCGGCTACTTTTGCTACAACATCATTCTTCGACGAAGACTTCCTGGCGTTTTTTCTTGATCGAAGGCAGCGCGGTGACGATGATCAGCACGAAGGACATCACGATCATCGTTCCCGAAATCGGGCTGGTGATGAACACACTCCAGTCGCCGCGGCCCATCAGCAGCGCGCGGCGCAGGTTTTCTTCCATCAACGGGCCGAGCACGAAGCCGAGCACCAGCGGCGCGGGTTCAAATCCCAGCTTGTTGAAAACCAGTCCGGCAACCGCGAACACCGCCGCACAATAGACGTCGAACGAACTGTTCGACAGCGTATAGACGCCGATCGCGCAGAAGGCCATGATCGCCGGGAAGAGGAAGCGGTAGGGCACCGTCAATAGCTTGATCCAGATGCCGATCAGCGGCAGGTTGAGGATTACCAGCATCACGTTGCCGATCCACATCGAGGTGATCAGCCCCCAGAACAGTCCCGGGTTGCTGGTCATCACCGTCGGTCCGGGCTGGATTCCCATGATCGTCATGGCGCCGACCATCAGCGCCATCACCGCGCTGGTCGGCACGCCGAGCGTCAGCATCGGGATGAACGACGTTTGCGCGCCGGCGTTGTTGGCCGCTTCGGGCGCCGCGACGCCTTCGATGGCGCCTTTGCCGAATTCCTCGGGATGCTTCGAAATTTTCTTCTCGACCGTGTACGAGGTGAACGAGGCGAGCAGCGGCCCGGCGCCGGGCAGCACGCCGAGGATGCAGCCCAGTGCGGTGCCGCGCAGCGCGGCCGGGGTCGCTTTCTTGAAGTCTTCCTTCGACGGCCACAGTCCGGTCACCGCCTTGACGAAGACCTCGCGGTGCTCGGCCGGCTTGCCGAGGTTGGCGATGATTTCGCCGAAGCTGAAGACGCCCATCGCGATGACGACGAAGTTGATGCCGTCCATCAGTTCAGGAATGCCGAAGCTGAAACGCGGCACCGCGCTGATCACGTCGGTATTGATCTGGCCGAGCAGCAGGCCGAGAACGACCATCGCCAGCGCCTTGACCAGCGAGCCGGAGGCGAGAACGACGGCGCCGACCAGGCCGAGGAACATCAGCGCGAAGTATTCGGGTGCGCCGAACTTGAAGGCCAGCGCGGTGAGCGGCGGCGCGAAGGCGGCGACGATCAGCGTGCCGACGGTGCCGGCGAAGAACGAGCCGAGCGCCGACACCGCGAGCGCGGTTCCGGCGCGGCCCTTGCGCGCCATCTGGTAACCGTCGAGCGCGGTGACGATCGACGACGCTTCACCCGGAACGTTGATCAGGATCGCTGTCGTCGAGCCGCCGTATTGCGCGCCGTAGTAGATGCCGGCGAGCATGATCAGCGCCGACGTCGGCTCGAGCGTGTACATCGACGGCAGCAGCATGGCGATGGTCGCGATCGGCCCCAGGCCGGGCAGCACGCCGATCAGCGTGCCGAGTGCGCAGCCGATGAAGGCGTACCACAGGTTGTAGAACGATAGCGAGGTTTGGAAACCGATGTAGAGGTTGTTAACGAGATCCATGGCGTGTCCTTAAGTATGTCAAACCAAAGCCCATGACGTTGTCAGACAGGCCAAACGGGGATGTTGAGTTGCAGGCCGAAAATGAAGATCGCGTACGACGCGACGGTCAATACCAGCGCGTTGAGCAGGGCGTCCTTCCAGGTGAATTCGGTGCTGGCAAAGGCGGTCAGTACGATCATCAGCGGAAAGGTGATGACGAATCCGAGGATCGGCAGAAAGACGCCGAAAAAGACGATGGCGCCGACGACGCAGAGCAGCGGACGCCACGGAATCGATCCGATCGGGTCGCCGTCGGTGCAGTGGCGGACGAACGAGGTGACGAAGACGATGACGCCGAGGATGGCCAGGATGATGCCGAGCCCGAACGGGAAATAGCCCGGGCCGGGACGAACGGCGGCACCGAAGTTGTAGTTTGTCGCGCCGATGGCGAATGCGGCGCCAACGAAAATCAGGAGCAACCCCGAGAAAAAATCTCGCTGACTTTTGATTTTCATGCAGAAATTCCTTTGATCTTGCAGTGTTTGTGATCCGCCCCAGCGACCGGTGACTCCCGGCGGCTGGGGCGTAAGTGCTGCGTGCGGCGAACGATCAGTCGGCCTTGATGTTGGCGGCCTTGATCAGCTTGCTGTACTTCTCGAATTCGGCCGGGCCGTATTTGGCCAGCTCGGCCTGCTCGCCGGTTCCCGGCGTGACGCCGACGCCGCGCAGTTTCTCGATGACTTCGGGCTTCTTGAGGACTTTTTGCAGTTCGGCGGAGAGCTTCTGGGTGATTTCCTTGGGCGTCTTGGCCGGCGCGTAGAGCGCATACCAGCCATTGACCGCGAAGTCGGGGTAGCCGGCTTCGGTGAGCGTCGGGACATCGGGGAAGTCGGGCAGGCGGGTCTTCGACGAAACGGCGATCGGGCGAACCTTGCCGCCCTTGATCAGCGACGTCGAGTTGGTCGAGGTGTCGAAGATCACGTCGAGACGCCCGCCGATCAGGTCGAGGATGTGCGCGCTGCCGCCCTTGTAGGGGACGTGGATCATGTCGATCTTGGCCTGCGCGGTGAACATTTCACCGGCCATGTGCAGCGGCGAGCCATTGCCCGACGAGCCGTACATCAGCACGCCCGGCTTGGCCTTGGCAGCGTCGACGACGTCCTTGATCGTCTTGTACGGCGATGCCGGATAGGTGATGACGACCGTCGGCGCCGTGCCGAACATGCCGATCGGTTCGAAGGCGGTGAGCGGGTCGTATTCGGCCTTGAACAGGATCGGGCTGACGGCGTTCGAGGCGAAGCCGCCGACCAGCAGCGTGTAGCCGTCGGCCGGGGCCTTGGCGACGATGTTGGCGCCGATCAAGGTGCCAGCGCCCGGCTTGTTGTCGATGATCACCGGCTGGCCGAGTCCTTCGGACAGCTTCTGGCCAATCAGGCGACCGAGCATGTCGTTGGCGCCGCCTGCCGGGTAGGGAACGACCAGCGTGATCGGCTTGTTGGGGTAGGTCTGCGCTTGCGCGACGCCGACGCAGCCGAGGCTGGCGAGGACGGTCAGCGCGAGCAACTTGGTGATGGTGCGGCGCGGCTGCGAAGGGGTGGATTGTTTGCTGCTCATGTTTAGCCTCCTGGGTTGTGTTCTGGTTACCGCCGGGTTGTCGTGCGATGCACTGTGCTGCATCAGGATCGGCCAGCGGTTCGTGTCAAGAGCATTCGCCATTGGGACCCCGATCAAAACAAAAACTACAGGAACCGCTGTACCGCGCACTTCAGGGTTCCGCTTACTGCAAGTCCTACCGCCTGACTTCGAACTTCCTTTGCAGGCCGCAAGATCGGCCTCTCCAATCGCGACTTTCTACAGCGCCGGCGCTGTGCCGTACTTGGCTGCGACATCCTTGATCGTGGCCAGGTCCTGTTCGGAGAAGCGGATCGGATAGCGACTTTCGCCGACATCCTCGCCGAGCAGTACCGCCGCCTTTTTTACCGCTGCCGGAGCGAAAGCGACGGCGTACAAATCCTTGCGCAAGGCGCTGATGAAGTCCTGCGCGGCTTTTGACTTCTCGAGATTGCCGTCGCGGAAATGCTTCCAGATCAGGCTGACGCCTTCCGGAGAAACATTGGCCAGGCCCGAGATGCAGGCCGAGCAGCCATCAACGAAGCCTTGATGGGCCAGGTGGTCCGGGCCGCTCAGGACGTCAAAGTGGGGGATGTCCCTGGCCGCGTCGAGGAAGCCCTTGAGGCTTTCGTAGCTGCCGGCGCTGTCCTTGATGCCGATGATGTTGGGGTGTTCGGCGAGCTTGGCGGCGGTCGCCGGTTCGATGGTGTTGCCGGTTCTGGCCGGGATGTTGTAAAGATAGACAGGCACCGGAACAGCGTCGGCGATCGCCGAATAGTGGTAGATCAGTTCGCTTTGTTTGAGCGGAACGAAGAACGGCGAGATCACCGAAACGGCATTGACGCCCATCGCCGCGACGGCCTTGCCCAGGTTGATCGTCGATCGCGTCGAAATTTCGCCGATATGGGCGACGACCGGCACCTTGCCGCCGACTTCGTTAACGCAAGTTTCTGTAACCAGAAGCTTTTCTTCCAGGCTCAAGACGAAGAACTCACCGTTGGTGCCGTTGCAGAAAATGCCGTTGCCGTACTTGACCTGCCGCTGGACCTGGGCGCGCAGGCGTTGCGGGCAGACTTCGCCGGCCGGGTCGAATGGCGTCACGATCGCCGTCAAAACACCTCTAATTTTCACTGTCATTTATCGGCTTCCTGGTCAGTCTGATTCGAGTGGATATCTGCAAATACTTGCCTGGGTGAAACGGCAGTCAGGCTGTCGCCGGCATCGCACCGCTAGATTGATCTAAGCTTCATTGTCTGTCAATAGCTTTCACAATGTTTCACGATGATTTTTTCTGGTGCTTGTTCTGGAAATTATTCAACCATATGGTTAATAAAGAAAAAAATAATTTTTACAACGTTTTTGTGGCGATTCTTGGTGAAATAAAAATATTGCAAAAAACGTCACAAGATGTCACTATCTACCAGACGGGATCGCTATTGGTATCACGCACGGTGGGTGGAAGCGGGTATTTCCGGTGATCGACAGAGGACAACGTGGTTAAACCTGACGCGACGAAACGATGAGCGAACTTCTAAAAGTACCGCTATTGGCAAGCCCTTTGCTGCCGGCCCAGCGGCGGCAGCGCATCATCGACTTTCTGCACCGCCACGGGGCGGCAACCTTGCATCAGTTGGCGCGTAGTTTGCGCGTGTCGATGTCTACGCTACGCCGCGACCTCGATGCACTGGCCGACGAGGGTCTGGTTGATCGCACCCATGGTGGCGCACTGCTGCGCCATCAGCAGTACAGTACTTTTGAACCCGAGTTCGCTGCGGCGCTCGAGTTGTCGCCGCAGGAAAAAAGCCTGATCGGGATGGTCGCCGCCGAATCGCTGGTTCCGGGGCAGTGCGTGATCTTCGATAGCGGCAGCACCGTGCTCGAAGCGGCACGCGCCGTTGCGGCGCGCAATATCGAGATTCTGGCGGTGACCAACGACATCCAGATCGCCCAGATTCTTGGTACCGGCTCGGCGCTGCGCGTCCATGTGTTCGGCGGTCAATTGCGCCCAGGTAGCAATACGCTGGTCGGCGATGAAGTGCTCGCCGGCGCGCGAGCGATTCGCGCCGATGTGCTGTTGTTCGGCGCGCATGCGGTGACCGACGGCGTCGTTTCCGAAACCTCGTCGGAGGTCGCTGCGGTCAAGCGCGCGTTGATGCAGTCGGCGACCTCGCGTCGCCTGCTGGTCGACTCGTCGAAGTTTCGTCCGCGCGTGTTCATGAGCGTTTGCGAGGTCGCCGAGCTGGCCGAGATCATCACCGACGACGGCGCGCCGCAAGAAGAGATCGAGCGGATCCACGGCGCCGGGGTCAAGCTGACGGTTGCGCGGAGGCCCGCTTGAGCGCCATCCGCATTCTTGCCGACGACCTGACCGGGGCGCTCGATACCTCGGCGGCTTTCGCTGGCGTCATTCCGGTGTTTGTCGATCGCCCGCCGGCGGCTGGCGAAGCTTATTTCGACGCTGCGCTTTCGGTCGTTGCGACGCCGACCCGCGATGTGCCGGTCGACCACTTGCCAGCTTTGCTGCAGCCGGCGCTCGGCTGGCTCGAAGCGGGCAGCGTCGCCTTCAAGAAGGTCGACAGCCTGTTGCGCGGCAATACCTTTGCCGAAATCGCCTGGCTGATGCAGCACGGCCAATTTGACAGCGCCGTGTTTGCGCCGGCCTTTCCGGCGCAAGGGCGAATCACGGTCGATGATCATCAGTGCTTGGTCAAACCGGGCGCGGCGCGTCAGGCGGTGGCGGGACCGCTACGCGAGACCTTTGCGCGCTCAGGCGTGCGTTCGTCTGCGCAGATGAGCGGCGGCGCGATCTGGATTCCAGAGGTGGCGAGCGACGACGACCTCGATCGTGTCGTCGATCAAGCGCAACGCGCAAGCCATCTCAAACTGTTGTGGTGCGGCAGCGCCGGCCTGGCGCATGCGCTGGCCCGCGGCCTGGGCCAGGCGCCGGTCGCCGCAGCGGCGCCGCCGCGACAACGGCGCGATGGCCCGACGGTGCTGATCAGTGCGAGCTTTCAGCCGGTGCTCTATGCCCAGTGGGAAGCGCTCAAGGGCGCGTTGCCGACGCCGGCGATCGCTGAACGCGCGCGCCGCGAAGAAATCGATCTGGCGATCAGCTTGGCGCGAGAAGGCGCAGCGCACGCGCGCTTCGATCTCTCGCCACGGCGCGAGATGACGCAGGACGAGTCGATGGCGCTGTTGCAGCAGAACATCCAGCGCATCGTCGATGACCTGCCGCAACCGGGCCAATTGCTGATCGTCGGCGGCGACACCTTGCTCGCCATCTGCCGGGCGACCGGCGCGCACGCGCTGCTCGCCGGTGCCTCGATCCGTACGGGATGGGGCTGCGCATCGCTGGTCGGCGGCGCTTGGGATGGAACACGCTGTTATTCGCGTTCAGGCGCCTTCGGCGGCGCCGACGATCTATTGATGATGATTCGCTTGCTCGATGGCGGCGACAACCGTAGGAAAGGAAATTGAAAATGACCAAAGCAGTTCGTCTGGCCATGACCATGGGTGACCCCGCCGGTATCGGCCCCGAAATTATTGCCAAGGCCGCGTACCAGATGCGCGCCGAGGTTGCCGCCGGGCGCCTCGAGTTTCTCGTGATCGGCAGCGCCAAGGCGCTCGAGAAGGCCTGCGTGCAGGTTGATATCGCGCAAAACCTGTTGCCGGTGACGATGATCGACGTCGGGCCGGTCGATGGTGAGATCGTCACCGGGACGATTTCGGCGGTCGGCGGCGAATGGGCGTATCGCGCCGTCAAGCGTGCCGCCGAGCTGGTTTTGGCGGGCGAAGCCGATGCCATCGTCACCGCGCCGCTCTCCAAAGAGGCGCTGCACTTGGCTGGCCACCATTTCGAAGGCCACACCGAACTGCTCGCGCACCTGACCGGAATGCGCGACGCGGTGATGATGCTGGCGCATGGACCAATGCGCGTCTCGCACGTCACCACTCACTGTGCGATCGCCGACGTTCCCAAGCGATTGACGCCGGTGCGTCTGCGCCGAGTCTTCGACGTCACGCTCGACGCGCTCGAATGCCTGGGTTTCGAGAAACCGCGCCTGGCGATCGCCGCGCTCAATCCACATGCAGGAGAAGGTGGCATCCTCGGCAAGGAAGATGACGAGATCATCGCGCCGATCATCAGGGAATACGTCGCCAAGGGTTACGACGTCACCGGCCCGGTTCCCGGCGATACGGTGTTCATCAAGCTGCGCGCCCAGCAGTTCGACGCGGTGGTCGCGATGTTCCACGACCAGGGGCATATCCCGGTCAAACTGCTCGGTTTCAATGTCAACGAGGAAACCGGCGTCTGGCAGGCGATCAGCGGCGTCAATGTGACGCTCGGCCTGCCGATCCTGCGCACCTCGGTCGATCACGGAACGGCCTTCGACATCGCCGGAAAAGGCGTCGCCAACGCCGACAGCCTGGTCGACGCGGTCGACTACGCGGTCAAGTTGCTCGAAGGCCGCCGCCAGCGCGACGCGAAGAAATGAGAAGGTAACCACAGCGACACGGCGGGCACAGCGAGCAGCATTCAATTGAAAAGGCCTTGCTCGTTTTTCCCCTCGAAGCTTTTTTGCATCGGGGATCTGTTCGGTATTTCGCCGTGCCCGCAGTGTCGCCGTGGTTTGAATTGAAGCTTTATCGATCCAAGAGGGTGCCATGACCGACAAAATTGAGAACGTTTCCGCCGCTGGCTGCCTGGTCAGCGTGCCTGGCGACGAGCAGCGGCTGACCGCCGACATCCCGACGCTGTGCGTGCAAAGTCACGCCGCCAACCTGATGCCCTTAGCCAATGGCGATCTGGCGTGCGTCTGGTTCGGCGGTTCGCAGGAAGGTGTCGCCGATATCTCGATTTACTTCTCGCGGCTGGCCAAGGGGGCTTCGTGCTGGACCGTTCCGCAGAAACTCTCGGATGATCCGACGCGCTCGGAGCAAAATCCGATCCTGTTCGCGGCGCCGGGCGGCAAGCTCTGGCTGCTCTATACCGCGCAGAAATCGGGCAACCAGGATACGGCGATCGTCCGTTACCGGATTTCGGACGACAACGGCCACAGCTGGGGGCCGGTCGCGACGCTGTTCGACAAGGCCGGAACCTTCGTTCGTCAGCCGGTCGTCGTCCTCGACAACGGCGACTGGCTGGTCCCGGTTTTCTATTGCAGAACGCAGCCGGGCGAGAAGTGGGTCGGCAACAACGACATCAGCGCCGTGCGCATTTCCAGCGACCGTGGGGCGACGTGGCGCGAATACGAGGTGCCGGACAGCGTCGGCTGCGTGCACATGAACGTCGAGCAACTCGCCGACGCTTCCTTGTTGGCGTTCTTCCGCAGCCGCTGGGCCGACAACATCTACATGAGTCGGTCGGCCGATCGCGGTCGGACCTGGAGCGCGCCGGCCGCCACTGAACTGCCCAACAACAACTCGTCGATCCAGTTCACGCAGCTCGCCAACGGCCATCTGGCGATGGTCTTCAATGACATCAGCGCGGCGCAGGCGACCGAGCGCCGCGTCTCGCTCTACGACGAAATAGAAGACGACAGCGAGGACGAGGTGGCGGAGGGCACGCCGCCGGCCGTCGAGCCCCTTGCTTCGCCTTCGGGCAAGACCGCCTTCTGGGGGGCGCCGCGCGCGCCGATGACGCTCGCCATTTCCGAGGACGGCGGCAAGACCTGGCCGTACAAGCGCAACCTCGACGTCGGCGACGGCTATTGCATGACCAACAACTCGCAGCTGCAACTCAACCGCGAGTACTCGTACCCGTCGATCAAGCAGACGCCCGACGGCGCGCTGCACATCGCCTACACCTACTTCCGCCAGCGCATCAAGTACGTCCGCGTCGCCGAAGACTGGGTACGCGGCTGAGCGGGCGATTTTTCGGAGCAGGATCGGCTATAAAAAAAAGCGATTGACCACGGCGGACACAGCGAACACGGCGAAATACATAAAGTCTTATGAAATTGCCTTGGCATCGATCAAATCAATACCGCATGGACTCTTGCTTTTCTCGCCGTGCCCGCCGTGACCGCTGTGGTTAAGTCAAGCTTTTGACGGTTCATTATTTTTCAGCAGGAGACAGACCAATATGAGCACTTATTCACTCTTGAGCGCCGGCCGCACCTTCGCCGGCGCCGGCAGCATCGAGCATATCAAGGAGATCGCCGCCGATCTTGGAGCGACGCGAGCGCTGATCATCAGCGACCAGGGCGTCGCGCGCGCCGGCCTGCTCGGCAAACCGAAAGCGCTGCTCGAAGCGGCCGGCGTGGCTGTCACCGTGATCGACAGCACGCCGCCGGAACCCGACGTCGGCCAGGTCGAGGCGATTCTGGCAAGCGCCAGCGCGCAGTCGTACGACCTCATCGTCGGCATCGGCGGCGGCAGCGCGATGGACGTCGCCAAGATCGTCGCCGTGTTGCTCGCGAGCGACGTCGCTTTGCGCGACCTGCTGCGCGGCAAGGCGACGATCGCCAAGCGTGGCGTGCCGACGCTGATGATCCCGACCACTGCCGGAACCGGGTCGGAAGCGACGCCCAACAGCATCGTTCTGGTTCCCGAGGACGAACTCAAGGTCGGTATCGTCAGTCCCAAGCTGATTCCCGATTGCGTGATTCTCGATCCGCAACTCTCCGCCGGCCTGCCGCCGGCGATCACCGCGTCGACCGGGATGGACGCATTGACGCACGCCATCGAGTGCTACATGTCGAAGAAGGGCAATCCTTTTTCCGAATTGCTGGCGCTCAAGGCGATCGCTCTGATTGCGCGCAGCATTCGCCGTGCGTACACCGACGGTAGCGACCTCGATGCGCGCCACGACATGCTGCTCGGCGCTTACTACGGCGGCATGTGCATTGCCACTTCGAGCACCACCGCCGTGCATGCGCTGGCGTATCCGCTCGGCGGCAAGTATCGCATTCCGCACGGCGTCTCGAACGCCATCCTGCTGCCTTACGTGATGCGTTTTAACGGTGTCGGCAACGAAGCGAAGTTCCGCGACGTGGCAATATCCATGGGAATCGACGTTGCCGGCCGCTCGCCGCAGCAAGCGACGACCGCGGTGGTCGACGCGCTGTTCGCGCTCAATCGCGATCTTGCGATCCCGGCTGACCTCAAGCAGTGGAACATCACCGCGGCCGACCTCGAGACGCTGGTCGACGGCGCCGCCAAGGTGACTCGCCTGCTCGACAACAATCCGCGCGCGATGAGCCGCGCCGACATCGCCGCGATTTATCAGCAGCTGGTCTGATTTAGCCGGTCCAGCCGGTGCGGGCGTCGTTCTGCCAGCAGCCGAGCACGCGGCCGATCAGCTCGTCGTTGGCCTTGCCAAATACTGCCGCCAGGTGATAGTCGGGAAGGTCGACGTCGATCGGTCGCACTTCGAAGTCGTTGGCGCCGGCTTCGCTTTCGGGGACGACGGCGATCGCCGCCAATCCCTGTTCGAGCAGTTCGAGCAGGACGTCGACGTCGGAGCAGTAGAGCGCGACGTTGGCGCTCAGCCCGGCCTCGTGAAAGGCTTGCAACAGCCGTTCATAGCTGCCGATGCCGACCGAGCGCCGCAACAGCAACAGCGGGTGGCGGGCGAGTTCTTTGAGCGACAGGCTGCGCAGCCGCGCTGGCAGCATTCCCTTGCGCGATACGGCGACGCTGCGGCACGTCGCGATGCGGTGGCTGACGAAGTTTTCGGCGTGCAGCGGCGGCTGCATCAGCGCGACGTCGAGCTTGCCGATCTGCAGCAGGTGTTCGAGGTAGCTCGAGTCGCCGACCACCAGACCGATCAGGTGGTCGGGAAAAACAGAAACCAAAGCCTGGTAGTGCGCGATCCAGAAGCTCTTGCAGGTCGGCGACAGGCCGATGCGCAGCGCAGGTCCGCTCTGCGCGGCGACGCGGATTACGTCGTCGCGCGCCTCATCGACCGCGCGCAGGATGTCGCGCGCGCGTTGATAGAAGAGCTGGCCGGCGTCGGTGATGTGCAGCGCGCGTCCTTCGCGGGTGAACAGGGGGTAGCCGAATTCGTCTTCGAGCTCGCGCAGCCGCTGGCTTAGCGGCGGCTGCGCCATGTTCAGCGCGCGTGCCGCGCGGCTGATCTGGCCTTGTTCGACGATGGTGCAAAAATAACGCATGCGCTTGAGGTCCATTTTTCACACCCATATCAAAATAGTTTGAAGTTTACAAAAACGGTATTTTTTTTCCTGTCGACAGAAGATTATCATTCGACACTCATATCAAAACAACCATGATCGATTAGATTTCCGGCGTACGGCGTGCTGGCATCGGAAGGCGGCATGGCTTCGCGAAGGAAATGGCATGCTCGGTCCGTTGGTGAATAGTTCGGCGCTGCTGGTCGGTGGCGGTTTGGGCGCGTTGCTCGCCCACGGCATGCCCAAGCGCGTGCGCGATGCGCTGCCATTGACCTGCGGAATCATCTCGGCGGGAGTCGGCACGGTGATGATCAACAAGGTCCATACCATCCCGGCGGTGGCTCTGGCGATGCTCGCTGGCGCTTTTATCGGCGAGATGCTCTATCTTGAGCGCGGTCTTGAGCTGGCGATCACCTGGCTGCGCAACAGCGCACAACGCTTCCTGCCGTCGTCGAGCGATGCTGCGCACACGCCGGATTTCGTCAGCCGTTTCGTGACCGTGCTGGTGCTTTTTTGCGTGAGCGGAATGGGCATCTTCGGCGCGATGCACGAAGGGATGACCGGCGACGCCAGCATCCTGCTCACCAAGTCGGTGCTAGACCTGTTCACCGCCTTGATTTTTGCCGCCGAACTGGGCTTTCTGGTCGCCGCGATCGCGCTGCCGCAGATTGTGATTCAGGGCGCGCTGTTCTACGGCGCCTATCTGTTGGTTCCGATCCTGACGCCGGCGATGCAGGCCGATTTCTCGGCGTGTGGCGGGCTCATCATGCTCGCCACCGGGCTGCGCATCTGTGGCATCAAGATCTTTCCGATCGTCAACATGCTGCCGTCGCTGCTGCTGATCATGCCGATCACCGCGCTCTGGCTACGGCTGGTCGGCTGAACGGCTATTGACGATAAGCCTGCGTTTCCTGCAGTTCGTCAAAAATTTCGGTGCGGCTTTCGAACAGCTCATCCTCGTCGACGCCGAGGTAATCGAGCGCTTGCGCGCCATGCCGCTGCCACTCCGAATCCTGCCGCGTACCGAGGAAATCGTTGACCAGGTAGTCGGCAATCAGCGAGATCGCCGCCAGCGCGGCCACGTCGCCCTGGCCTGCCGAGTTGTCGGCGTCGAACAGATCGAAGTTGTGGTGCTCGCCAATGGCGTTGCAGACCAGCTCAGGAAGATGCCAGGAGCGCGCCAGCGCCGAGCCGACCAGCGCGTGAGTGGTCTGATAGCGCTCATTTTCGAATTCGATCAGCGGCCAGTCCGAGGTGCTCGCCTGCAGCAGTGTTTCCTTGTAGTTGGCAAAGCGCTGGACGAGAACGGGAATGCCGCAATCGTTGAACAGGCCGAAAGTGTAGGCGCCGTCCATCGAAATGAAACGCAACTGACGCGCCAGACGCGCACAGGCGATGGCGTGGTAGTTGGTGCGGTCCCAGAATTGATCCCAGAAGGGGTCGGCGGCTTGCCCTGGGCCGCTGAGCGCATTGCGCAGCGCGAGCAGGGTGACGATGTTGGTCACCGAGCCGAGCCCGAGCACGTGCAGCGCCGATTTGACTGCCAGCACCTTGTGATTGAGTCCGTAATACGGCGAATTGGCGGTCTTGATCACCGCCGAAGCCAGGCCCATATCGCCGCTGATCAGTTTGTCGAGCTTGAGAAAATCCGGATCATCGCTGCGCGCCTCCTCAACCATGGCCAGGACAATACGCGGGCAAGGTGGAATGACGATATTGCCAAGAATACGCGAAACGTCCGCGCTGTTGGCCCCGGTGCCATCAGGCGTAGCAGCTGCTTCAGACATGGGATCTGCCTTATATGTTATGAGCGGTCAGGTCATCGTAACGGATGGACAGCAATGGAGCAACCGATCGCGGGGTCGTTACGACCGTGGCATGTGCGGTCGGTGAGTCAGAGCGCGGCCAGCTCACGCTGATAGCGCTGCCAGTTCTGTACGTAGCGCTCGGCGCTGCCGGGTAGGCGCGCGACTTCGTCGTCAGAAAGTTCGCGTACGACCTTGCCCGGCGAGCCGACGATCAGCACGCGCTCGGGGAAGACCTTGCCTTCGGGGATCAGCGTGTTGGCGCCGACCAGCGAGCTTTTCCCGATCTGCGCGCGGTTAAGAACGATGCTGCCCATGCCGATCAGCGAACCGTCGCCGATCATGCAGCCGTGCAGCACCACCAGGTGGCCGACGGTGACGTTGCTGCCGACGACGAGTTGCAGACCGGGGTCGGTATGCAGCACCGAGCCGTCCTGGATGTTGCTGTTTTCGCCGACGCAGAGCCGGTCGGTGTCGCCGCGCAGCGTGCAGTTCCACCAGATCGAGGCGTTGCGCGCCAGGTGGACCTGGCCGATGAGCGTGGCGTTGGGTGCGATCCACGATTGTGGGTCGATTTGCGGCGTGTGTTCGCCGAGACGGTAGATGGGCATCTTGATACCTTATTTGTTGAAAAAGAAGTTGAACCACGGCGAACACGGCGGCCACGGCGAAAAACCTTGTTTTGGCGGGCTTAGCTCGGCATCTTTTGGGAACTTGGCTTGAAGTGTTTTCGCCGTGTACGCCGTGCCCGTTGTGGTTAATTAGGATTCATTGATAACGCAGTGCCTCGATCGGGTCGAGCGCGGCGGCTTTGCGCGCCGGGTAAAAACCGAAGAAGACGCCGACGCCGGCGGCGACGGTGAAGGCGACCAGCACCGAGCCGCCTGAGATGACGATCACCATGTCGGTGATGGTGTTGGTCAGCAGCGCGCCGCCGATGCCGAGCATCAGGCCGATCAAGCAGCCGGCGATCGAGATCATCACCGCTTCGAGCAGGAACTGCGTCAGGATGTCCTTTTGGCGCGCGCCGATCGCCATGCGGATGCCGATCTCGCGCGTCCGCTCGGTGACCGAGACGAGCATGATGTTCATGATGCCGATGCCGCCGACGAGCAAGGAGACCGAGGCGATGGCGCCGAGCAGCAGCGACATCACGCGCGTCGTTTCGGCCGCCGAATCGGCCGCCGCGGCGAGGTTGCGGATGTAGAAATCGTTGTCGGCATCGTCGCGCAGGCGGTGGCGTTGGCGCAGCAGCGCGGTGATCGATTTTTCGACCGATGGCATCGCTTCGGCCGAAGCGGCCTGGACGATGATCGAGCGCACGGAACCCGCGAAGGGGACGCCGAAGACCTTGCGCTGCGCGGTTGACAGCGGAACGATGATGGTGTCGTCCTGGTCGCGACCGTCGAGGTTCTGGCCCTTGGCGCCGAGCGTGCCGACGACGACGAAAGGCGTCTGGCGAACGCGGATCGTCTTGCCAAGCGGGTCTTCGCCGGGTTCGAAGAGGTTCTCGACGACCGTCTTGCCGATCAGCGCGACGCGCGTTGCCGAGCGCACGTCGGATTCGCCGAAGCTGTGGCCGCTGGCGACCGACCAGGCGCGCGCATCGAGGTATTCGGGCGTCGTGCCGACGACGACCGAACTCCAGTTCTTGGCGCCATAGACCAGCTGTTGCGTTCCCTGGTGCACCGGCGCGACGTAGGTGACGTCGTCGAGCTCGGCGATCGCGTCGGCGTCGGCGACGCGCAGCGTGAAACCGAAGCCGCCGCCCGAGCGAACGCCGGAGGTCTGCGTCGAACCGGCGATGATCACGTAGAGATTGCTGCCCATGGTGCTGATCGTCTGCGCGACGGCGTATTGAGCGCCCTGGCCGATGGCCATCATCAGCACCACCGAGCCGACGCCGATCACCATGCCGAGCATGGTCAGCGCCGTTCGCATGCGGTTGCAGCCCATCGCGTGCCAGGCTTCGCCGAGCATTGCGGCTAGCATGGCGCGGGCATCCGCGCCGGGGGGGCTCTGTCGTGGCGTACATCGCTGACGATCAGACCGTCGAAGAAGCGCACCTGGCGCTTGGCGTGCGCCGCGATGTCGGCCTCGTGGGTGACCAGCACGATGGTGATCCCCTCGTCGTTGAGCTCGCCGAAGAGCGCCATGATCTCCTCGCTGGTGTGGCTGTCGAGGTTGCCGGTCGGCTCGTCGGCAAGGATCAGGGGAGGCCGGTTGATCAGCGCGCGAGCGATCGCGACGCGCTGCTGCTGGCCGCCCGAGATGCGCGCCGGCAGCGACATAGCGTAGCTTTCGAGGCCGACGCGCGCGAGCATTTCGCGGCCCTTGGCGCGCCTCGCCTCGCGTGCGACGCCGGCATAGACCAGCGGCAACGCGACGTTGTCTTCGAGACTCATGCGCGGCAGCAGGTTGAAACCCTGAAAGACGAAGCCGATGGTTCGGTTGCGCAGCACCGCGAGTTCGTCGTTGCCCATATGCGCGACGTTGCGACCGGTCAGGAAGTAGTCGCCGAAGGTCGGTGTGTCGAGACAGCCGAGCAGGTTCATGAAGGTCGATTTTCCCGAACCCGACGGCCCCATGATGGCGACGAATTCGCCGCGCGCAATCGAAAGGTCGACGCCCTTGAGCGCCGGGAACAAGCCGGCGGCGGTGACGTACGACTTGCCGAGCCCGGCGACGCGAATCACCGCCTCATTCATCAGAACAACCTCATGCCGACGCTCGATGGCTTGCCGCCGCTGCTCGCGGTGTTCTCGCCGACGATCACCAGGTCGCCAGCCTTGAGCTCGCCGCCGACGACTTCGGTATTGCGATTGTCGGTAATTCCGAGCTGGATGGGAACCGGTTTGAGAACCTTGCCGTCGATCACATAAACGGTGCCGCTGGCGCCGTCGCGTTTCTTGCCCTTGGCCTTCGGTTCGCCGACCGTCGAGCCGTTCTTGCTTGCCTCGGCTTCGGGCGGCTTGAAGCGCAGCGCGGTGTTGGGAACCATCAGCGCGTCGTCGCGCCGCGCGACGCCGATATTGACGTAGGCGGTCATTCCCGGCAACAGGATCTGGTCGGGATTTTGCAGCGAAACGCGAACGTTGTAAGTCACGACGTTTTGCTGGACCGTCGCGTTGAGGCGGATCTGCTGCACCTCGCCGACAAACGATTTGTCGGGAAAGGCATCGACCGTAAAGCGGACCTTCTGGCCTTCCTTGATCTTGCCGATGTCGGCTTCGGCGAAGCTCGAATCGATGCGCATTTCCGAGAGGTCCTGCGCGATCTTGATCAGTGTCGGCGTCTGCAGGCTGGCGGCGACAGTCTGTCCGAGGTCGACGACGCGGTCGACGACGATCCCCGAGACCGGCGAGCGGATGATCGTGTAATTGAGGTTGACCTGGTCCTTGTCGGCCGCCGCTTTGGCCTGCGCCAGCTGCGCCTCGGCCGATTTGCGCGCCTGCACGGCCTGCTCGACTTCCTGGCGCGACACATACTCCTGCTCGAACAGCGACTTCATTCGCGCTTCGCTGGCGCGCGCGAGGTCGAGCGTCGCCGCGATATTGCCGATGTTGGCCGCCGATTGACGCGCCTGCGCGGCGAGCAGCGAACGGTCGAGTTCGAGCAGCGGCTGGCCTTTCTCGACCTTGTCGTTGAAGTCGACGTAGAGCTTGGTGACCGTCCCCGAGACCTGCGTGCCGACGTTGACCAGAACCACCGGGTTGAGCGTGCCGTTGGCCGAGACCGTTTGCACGATCTCGCCTTTTTCGACGGCCTGCTGCTTGTAGCGCTGTTCGGGCGACTGCGCCATTCGATTCATGATTGCGTAGAAACCGCCGCCGATCAGGGCCAGCGCGACGAGGACGACGAGGGCGATTTTGACGATGGCTTTCATGGGGTTCCTGCTGAGGGGTTGAGCAGGCTGCTGTCGAGCGTGCCGACGGCGCGGGCCAGCGCGGCGCGCGAGACGTGATAGTCGAGCACTGCCTGGATGCGCTGCAGGCGTGCGGCAGCCAGCGCGCTCTGCGCGTTGAGGACGTCGAGAATGCTGCCGACGCCGGCCTTGTAGCGGCCGAGCGCGACGCGTTCCGATTGTTCGGCGCTGGCCAAAAGATCGGCGCTGGTGCGGATCGTGTGGTTGGCGGTAGAGAGGCTCTGGTAGGCGCTCCAGACGTCGAGCGCGACCTGCTGGGCGAGCGTTTCGCGTTGTGCGCTTGCGGCCTGCGCGGTGGCCTGCGCCGAGCGCACCCGATAGGTGGTGTCGAAACCGGAAAAGATCGGCAGCGAGAGCGTGAGTCCAATCGAGTTGCCGTTGCTGCTGATGTTATCGGTATTGAGCCAAGTCGGTCCGGCGCCCAGCGACAGCGTCGGCTGTCCGGACGCGCGTGCGTAGTCGATCGTCGACTGGGCCGCGGAAAATTTCGCCTCTGCGGCCTTGAGGTCGGGGCGGCGTTGTCGTGCCTCGTCGATCAGTGCGTCGATATCCCTGGTCTCGGACTCGAACGAATCGTTCGGCGCAATCTGCGGAATGTCGGCGAGCGCAAGCGGCGCGCTGGCGTCCATTCCCATCGCGTTGGCCAGCGTGCCGTAGGCGATCTTGACGATGCCTTCGGCGCGAATGCGGGTCAGCGTCGCCTGCGACCAGGCGGTCTGCGCCTGCAGCCGGTCGGCCGGCGTACCGCTGCCGACCTGATAGCGCACCTCTGCGGCCGACAGGCTCTCGCGGCTGGCTTTTTCGGACTCGCGTGCAGCGACCACCGCGGCACGCGCCGCCTGGGTGTTGTAGTAGGCCTGCAGCGCCGCCTGGAAGACGCTCTGCACCGTGGCGTCGAGCGTCGAGCTGGCGGCGCTCAGCAGTTGTCTGGCAATTTCAAGGCTGGCCGAACGCGCGCCGAAGTCGACGAGCAGCCACGAGAGCATCAGCGAAGCGCTGCGCTGAGTGGCGCTCTGGCCGTCGCTGCGCACACGGCTTGCCGTCGCGCTGCCGTCGAGGCTGGGCAGAAAAGCCGCTTGCGCGAGCCCGACCTGCGCCGCCTGGACGCGCGCGTTGGCCCACGCTTCGTGCGTCTTCGGGTTCTGACAGAGTGCTCGGTCGACCACTTCGAGAACGCCGTAGACGGTGTCTGGCGCGGGGCTCTGGCACGGTGTCGCCCGCATCTGCTCGGCGGGGAAAAGCAGCAGGCGCGGCGGTGCGATTGCTTCGGTATTGAACGGATCGGCAGCGCCGAAGGCCATTGCCTCCGGGGCAAGAATGGTCAGCGTGGCCAGGGTCAGCGGCAGAAGCTGGGTGCGTACAGGCATGAGGTGGCAGAGTGGGGCGGCGGTCGGGGCAGGATTTCCGCTAGTATAGCGGCCTTCATTCATCCCCACGCGGTGCCTGCCCGTCGAGCTGTGGCTATATTTTTGGCGGCGACGGTCAGTACTGCAGGACAGCAAACCCATGGCACTCAAATCAACGATTTTCAAAGTCGATCTCTCGCTGGCGGATATGGATCGCAACCATTACGCGGACTATTCGCTGACGCTGGCGCGCCATCCGTCGGAAAACGACCAGCGCATGATGGTTCGCCTGCTGGCCTTCATGCGCTACGCCGACGATCTGTTGACCTTCGGCAAGGGCTTGTCGACCGACGAGGAGCCCGACCTCTGGATCAAGGACCTGACCGGCGTCATTGACCTCTGGCTACTCGTCGGTCAGCCCGACGAACGCTGGTTGCGCAAGGCGTCGGGTCGTGCCGCGCGCGTCGTGCTGTTTACGTATGGCGGCCGCGTTGCGCAAATGTGGTGGGAGCAGAACCGCGCGACGCTCGAGAAGATCGCGAACCTGACGGTCTTCAGGCTCGCGCCGGAGGACACGCAGGCGCTGGCCGCGCTCGCCAACCGCGCGATGCGTCTGCAATGCCTGATCCAGGACGGCGAGATGTTGATCACCGGTGAAGGCGAATCGATCCGCATCGATCCCGAGCTCGTCTTCGGCAAGCCCTGAGGCCGGGCGCTATACTTGGCGCCTGTTTATTTTTCGAGAAAGGCGCCATGGTCAATACGCTGCCGATGGAAATCATCGCCGACGAGCTTGCTCGTCTGCGTGCCGGCAATCCGCTGGTCCATATCCTGACCAACGAGGTGGTGCAGGAAATTACGGCCAATGTGTTGCTGGCGGCCGGTGCTTCGCCGGCGATGATCGTCGCCGAAGACGAGGTTGCGCCCTTTGCGGCGATTTCAGGCGCCTTGCTGGTCAATGTCGGAACGCTCTATCCGACAAGACTGGCGGCGATGCGCCTGGCGGTGGCCGCCGCCAACGCGGCCGGCGTGCCGTGGACGCTCGACCCGGTGGCTGTCGGCGTGCTCGACTACCGCACCGCCGCCTGCCGCGATTTTCTCGCCAGCAAGCCGGCGGCGATTCGCGGCAATGGGTCGGAAATCCTCGCGCTGGCGGGGTTTGCTGGCGTCGGTCGCGGGGTCGATAGCACGACCGGGTCGGATTCGGCGCTGGCCGCCGCCGAGCAGCTCGCGCGCAGTACCGGCGCGGTGGTCGCGGTGACCGGCGAAACGGATTTCATTACCGACGGCAGTTCGACCTGGGCGACGCCCTGGGGTCATCCGCTGATGACGCGCGTGGTCGGCACCGGCTGCGCGCTGTCGGCGTTGGTCGCCGCCTTTAGCGCGCAGGCGCCTGATCGTCTCAACGCGGTCGCCGCCGCTTGCGCCGTGGCCGGACTGTGCGGCGCGCGCGCGGCAGCGAGTAGCCGCGGGCCGGGATCGTTCAAAGCCGATTTTCTCGATGCGCTCTACCTCTTGAGCCCCGAAAAATTGCGCGAGCAGGCATCATGAGGGCGCTCGACCTGTCGCTCTATCTGGTGCTCGATCCAGAGCTGTGCGGTGGCGCCGCCAAGCTGGTCGAAACTGCGCGGCTGGCCGCGCAGTACGGTGCGAGCGTCGTCCAGCTGCGCGCGCCGCATTGGAAAAAACGCCAATGGCTGGAGACGGCGATCGAACTCAAGCATGTTCTCGACCCGCTCGGCGTGCCGCTGATCATCAACGACCAGGTCGATATCGCGTTGGCCGTCGACGCCGGCGGCGTTCATGTCGGTCAGGACGATTTGCCGCCACAAGAGGCGCGGCGCCTGATTGGTCCGGACAAATGGCTGGGATTGTCGGTTTCGAATGGCGACGAGCTGGCCGCCGTGCCGCCTGGACTCGTCGATTACCTGGGAATCGGTCCGCTCTATCCGACCGCGACCAAGAGCGACGCCGCGCCGGCGACCGGCTTGCCGGCCTTTGCCGAGCTGGTCGCGGCGACATCGCTGCCGGTGGTCGCCATCGGCGGTCTGTCCCTGGACAACTGCCTGCAGCCGCTGCAGGCCGGAGCCTGTGGCGTTGCCGTGGTGTCGGCGATCTGCGGGCAGGACGATCCGGCACTGCAGGCCGCGGCCTTGCGCAGGAAAATAAGCGACTACCTGTTGCGCTAGGCGCCGGTACCTGAACGTCGGAATTGACAGGTGGCGATATTTTTGCAGCGATTCGGGCAAAAACCGCCGCAATGGTCTACCATTGCCGAGTCGGGCTTGCTCAAGCCCGGGATAGAGGAGTCAGTCATGGACGTCAGTTCGGTTTCTTCAAGCAGCAGCGCCGCTTTGATCGCTAGTCTTCAATCGCCGACGCGTAGCCGCACGGAGCAGGATCAGCAGGCGCAGCAGTCGCCCCAGACGCAGTCATCACAGACATCGCAAGCCGTTCAGGGAAGCGAGGAAACGAAGGAGAGCTCGTCGTCTAGCGAGCGTCAGGCGCAAGCCCAGGCCGATGTTGAAAAAATCCGGCCGAGCGTCAATCTCAACGGGCAAACGGTGGGTTCGCGGGTCAATACCACCGCCTGATATTCTTCGTCAGCTTGGTCAGGACGCAGTTAGTCCGCAGTCAGTCGGCTGTTAATCAATTCGCGCCAGCGTCCAGGCGGTGCCGCCGAGCACCGCGCCGATCGCGGCGATCACCAGCAGCGCGCGGATCGCCCGGTAGAGTCTGGGCCGGTCCTGGCGGTCTGCGATCGCGAAAATATGCAGCGCGCCGCACGCGGCAGCGACGCCGATCAGCAGCGGGACGCCGATGACCTGTAGTTCGGCCCCACCCAGCGCCAGCATTCGCCCTTGTTGCCAGGGCAGCGCGACGAATACGCCAAACATCCACAACAAGCCGACGGCGCCGGCAGCGCAGAGCGCGGCGACGATTCGCGTGATCCAGTTTTCCACGTTGTTTCCTTCGCTGACAATGTTCAGCCGATCGGGCTTGCGTCGTTTTGCTCGCCGAGAATGAAGCGCTCGCGCAGTTGATCGAGGTTGAGTTCGTGCAGGATCGCCGCGAGCCGCGCCTGCGCGTTCATGCGTGCTTGACCGGTATGGCGCGCGATGATCAGTTCGTTCTTCATCGAGTGTTCCCAGCCGACGAGTTCGGTGACCGTGACCTGATAGCCGTGCGCTTCGAGCTGCAGGCAGCGCAGCGCGTTGGTCAGCTGGCTGCCGAACTCGCGGGTATGGATCGGGTGGCGCCACAGTTCGGCGAGCGGCGTTTTCGATAAAGATTGCGCCTTGTTCTGGCGCAGTGCGGCGGCGACTTCGGCCTGGCAGCAGGGAACCAGCACGATGAACCTGGCCTCTTTGCGCAGCGCGAAGCGGATCGCATCGTCGGTCGCCGTATCGCAGGCGTGCAGCGCGGTGACGATGTCGATCGTCGCCGGCAGATCGGGCGAGCTGATCGACTCGTCGACCGACAGATTGAGAAAGCTCATCCGCGCAAATTGCAGGCGCTGGGCGAGCTCGCGCGACTTGTCGACGAGTTCGGCACGCGTCTCGATGCCGTAGATATGGCCGCTTGGGCGCGACTTGAAGAACAGGTCGTAGAGGATGAAGCCCAGATAAGACTTACCGGCGCCGTGGTCGGCGAGCGTCAGCGCGGCGTCCGGCGAGGCGTACAGTTCGCCAAGCTCGGCGAGCAGCGGCTCGATGAAGTGGTAGAGGTGATAGACCTGCTTGAGCTTGCGCCGGCTGTCCTGGTTGAGCTTGCCGTCGCGCGTCAGGATGTGCAGTTCCTTGAGCAACTCGATCGACTGTTCGGGCTTGATTTCGGGGATGGGCGGCACGGAGTCTTTTTCGGGCAAAGCGAGCATTTTAGACGCATGCTCGAACAAATGGGATAATGCTCGACTTTTCAAGGATTAAGATTATTCATGGCGATTCAGTGGTATCCCGGTCACATGACCTCGGCGAAGAAAAAAGCGGCCGAAACGATGGCGTCAGTCGACGTGGTCATCGAGGTGCTCGACGCCCGCCTGCCCGAGGCGAGCACCAACCCGGTCGTTCGCGAGCTGCGCCTCTTTCGTCAGCGCCCCTGTCTCAAGGTGCTCAACAAGGCCGACCTCGCCGACCCGGAAGCGACCAAAGCCTGGATCGACTATTACAACGCCCAGGACGGCGTCAAGGCGATCGCACTGTCGTCCAAGAACCACGGCGACGTGGCGCGCATCCCGGCGTTCTGTCAGCGTCTGGCGCCGCATCGCAACGACAACATCAAGCAGTTGCGCATGATGATCATGGGAATTCCCAACGTCGGCAAATCGACGCTGATGAACGCGCTGGTCAAACGCAAGATCGCCAAGGTCGGCGACGAGCCGGCGGTGACCAAGTCGCAGCAGATCCATCAGATCAGCGTGCGTCAGTCGATCATCGATACGCCGGGGCTGATGTGGCCCAAGATCGAACACCCGAGCGACGGCCTGATGCTCGCCGCGAGCCACGCCGTCGGTCGCAACGCGATCATCGACGAGGAGGTCGCGGTGTTTCTCGCTGGCCTGTTGCTGGCGCGCTACCCGGCGCTGCTCGCCGCGCGTTACGGTTTCTCGGTTGACGGGATCGACGCGGTGGCGGTCGTCGAAGGCGTCGCCAAGCGGCGCGCCTTGCGCATGCGCGGCGGCGAGCCCGATTTCGAGAAAGCGTCGGCGGTGCTGTTGCAGGATTATCGCGACGGCAAGCTCGGTCGGATCAGCCTGGAGACGCCTGAAACGCGCCGCGCGATGCTCGCCGCGAAATCCGCACCGGCGAGGCCGTCAGTTGCGGACGACGACGATGAGTAGCCGGTTCAGGGCCGGCCGACCGCCTCGCCTTGCGGTTTGACGAGGTACTGCTTGACTGTCGGAATCAGCGTGTTCCAGACGTACACGCCGGTAAAGCCGAGCAGCGTGATCCAGACGACGGCCAGGATGATTGAATTGCGCGCGTCGCGCCGCTGCCGGCTGATTTTTTTCGCCGGGTCGGTGGCGCCGCATTTCGGGCAGGCTAGCGCCGAGGTATCGACCTGATGGCCGCAGGCGCGGCAGGCGACGAGCGACATTGCGTTATCCTTTTTTTGTAGGTCTGCCGGATTATAGTCGGTCGCTTCGTGCTCACGCCAGCGGCCGACGGCGCTTTGAGGATTGAACCATGAACGACCGCATCACCGAACTAGAAATCAAGTTGAGCCTCAACGAAGATCTGCTCGATGAACTCAATCGAACGATCTATCGGCAGCAGCAACAGCTCGACCTGCTGCAGGCGCAGCTGCGCCATCTCTACGGGCAGATGCGGGCCAACGCCGAGTCTGCCGAAAACGCCGAGCCGCGCAATCTGCGCGACGAAATCCCGCCGCACTACTGATCAGCGCGCGACGATCGGGATCGTTCGCTGCTTTCTGAGCTTGCCGATAACCCGCATAACAGCCGGTATACGGAGCGAAACACTAGACGAGTATCCCAAAACCCCTGTTTTACACAAGTTCAGTTCAATCTAGTGCCTTGTGCGATAGATGGAAGATATCTGGTTGGGCTTCCATCTAGTGGGGATGGTGCAGCTTAACGGCAATTTAGTCGTGAAATTGTCGCTCAAGCAAGTCTGCCCGTCGGAGTGGTGATCCGGTGAAGTTCGCACTCGTCGGCTGCGGCAGCAGCATCTGTACGACTATCTAGCAACGCAACTATTTGCATTTCGAATGGGGACGAAAATGACATCTTTTCAGCGGCGTCCAAAGCTAGCTCGTGATGCTGAGATAGTTGACGCGCTATCCAGTTGGCCCGCGCGCCTCGAACTTCATTCGTGAGTCGGTACCAGCTTCTTGCTCATGCCTTGCACGTCCACATATGGCTCGACATGTTGAAAAGTCAGCTTCGCCAGTTCAACGTTCGGGTAGAGCTGATGCAGCAACATCACCACCGGCCTCCACTCGGGGAAATCTGTGCGCACGAAGTAAACACGCTTGAGTATCTGGCCCATGATCGGCAAGGGGCCGGCGCGAGGAGTGACAAACCGGACTTCGTGCTCGTGCGACCAGTCGCTGTGTTTAATTGACACAGCGCGACATGTATTCAGCATCTGAAAGCGAAACCTGAAGAATTCAGACCGAGTTTCTTCAAGGATTCGGGCCATTGACCAATCAGGATGTAACTCAGCTTCCTCACAGATCAGTGTGTCAAAGATTTCAGCGTGGTTGTGCAGGCGCGCCGCCGATGAATAAAGCACACCAACTGGAGCAATCTGGTATCGCCCCAGCACGGTGTCGGGCCATTCCAACTCGAAGCAGAAGCCCTTTGAGTTGTCGCAGTAGTAGGCCCACATGGGTTGGTTGTCTGGCCTGCTCGCCGTCGAATAGATACCGACTCGCTGAGTCGCCTCCACGAAGTTTGCATTATCGCGGCCGTGCTTAGCGTCAAACGAAGCAAGCGCGCCCCTCGGCACTTCGTATCCGCCACTACAACCGCGCTGCTCAGCCAAATTTCTGATCGACCGATTCATGCGCTCGATGTAGTCAACCGCATTCGAATGATCGAACTTGGCTTCGAGGCAGTCATTGAACTCGGATGGTTTCGCAAAATAGGCCAAGCCGTCAGACAGGCAGCGCAAAGCGGCAGGCCCGGGTCGGTACTTAAAGCTGACTCTCCTCGACGGCGCGGCTTGTCTGTCTTCTTGAGACTGATTCGGTTCCACGGTCTTACCCTCGTCGGCTTGCACAATAAGACTGCTCTTGCCCTAGGCCAGTAGCCTAAATTGCTTAGAAATTACAGGACAAGTCAAAACTACTAATGAATTCCGTGAAGGGAATGCCAAGCGCCACGCTCCAGGCTCGAACTTCAACAATATCCAAGCGCCGCTCTCCCCGCTCGCATTTGCTTACGAAACTCTGCGTTACGCCAAGCCTCAACGCAACCTCTTCTTGTGTTAAGCCGGCACGCTCCCTGGCCATGCGAAGCAGGTCGAGAAACACTTTGTATTCAAGGGAATAAATCGACTTGTCCATTGGCGCACCAGTTGAGAGGAACGCCAAGGTTGCAGTCCATTTTAGAATAGTCCAAAATCGACTATTAACAGGTCGAAACACTTAACAATTAACTTCACTATAGAGTTGGATGGGATCGCCATGAGCAACCTAGGTAGAGCTCTCGACGCTTTGCTTTCTGCTGGAACAGAACACGGGGCCGAAGCCGCAAAGGCTAAAGGCAGTCCGGCAGAGAGTGTCATTCCTCCTGAACAGTTGTCTGGGATCAGCCTCGTCCAGGCTGTTTGCATCGAAGGAGAACCTTCCGTTGGCAGCCCAACATCGGGCTTTGCGTATTTCGAGCAGGAGGCGGACATCCTAATGGTAGTCAGTGCCGATCTCGGGAAAATCAAACACGTATCGCTTGAGCGAGCAATGACTGAGCATGCGATGGCGACTGCACAAGATCTTGGGGCTAGTTTTCTGGTGCATGGCGCACAAGTAATTTGCAATATTCAAGGCTTCTCTCAGGCGGGCGATAGCTATGGCGAAGCTGCTTTGAGAGCCATTCTGGCATTTAACCGAGCGAAGAAATGCACTCAGGAGACAGATGGCGGCTCGCATTGAATCATGCCAAGCATGAAGCAATTTTCCATGACTACCACGGAGCGCAAAGGACGACTCAGGCAACGCCTAGGTCTTCCGACGAAACGATGGTCTGTTCGGATCAAGCCCGGCGGCTGGATCAAAATGCCCGCGATTGTTGTTCGATCGTTGGGTCTGAAAGTCGGTGACGCCATCAAGTGGGAATCGACCTCGAAGGGTCTGGAAGTGCGGCGTATCCCACACGCCGGACCCTCAGCCGCCTGGAAAGCGGGCCTTCAAGCATTCGCCGTGACGGTAGCAGTAGCGGCAAAGCCGCAAAGCGTGCCGACAAGCACAGGTTGTGGGTGCGATTTGGCGAGACGTTTCGACGTTCAACTCACCATCAAGCACGAGCAATGAAGTATAGCCTCGGTGTTTTATCCCCAATGGCGAGAGATGCGTGATCTTATTCGTTGATTATGACGGGGTACTCCACCCGGATGCGGTTTTTCGCGAGAACGGTCGCCCGGTGCTGCGCAGCGAAGGTAGTCTGTTCATGTGGTCTGGTTACCTCGAAGAAGCCCTCGAACCGCACCCTGATGTCGAGATCGTGATTTCGAGCTCTTGGTGTCGTGTTTTAGGGTTCAACCGAGCTCGGAAATTTCTGCCGATGTCGCTGCAGCGGCGTGTCATCGGAGGAACTTGGCATTCGTCACTGGAACGCAGAACTATCGGTGGTTTCAAGGTTCCCCTGACGTGGTGGGACAAAGCGACGAGGTATCAACAAATCATGCGCTATGTCCGTACCGAACGGGTTGAGCGTTGGCTTGCGATCGACGACGACGATGAAGGGTGGGCGTTGATCGATATCAAGCGACTGATCCTAACTGACTCACATCTTGGGATCAGTGCCCCCTGCATTTTGTCGCAACTGGCAGCACGACTGGCGGAGCGATGAATCGAGCATCCAGATCTTCGCGCAGAACTTCGGTGCTTCTGAATACTCAATTCGATAATCGAGTCGCATCAGCGGTGCCAGTGCATTGATCTGGGGCTGTCAATTTTTGCAACGCGGTCACACCGATAACGGCTAGTGGGCGGTGGCTTTGGCCGAACTGCCGTCCGTGAGCAACCGTGCCGAGCGGCTACTCCACTCAGATACCTGCCGTTGAACCTCGAAGGAGATGAATGACGGCAGGGGGTCGTGAGCACGCGGTCGGTCTTCCTGTAGATAGCCATCAATGCTAAAGTCATCAACTTTGGCTGTTGTCGGCCAGAAGCGGCCACTTGAACGAAACGTCCAGTGCTCGGAATGCTTCCATGTTAGTAATTTGGTTAATTCGATGCTAGAGGAATAACTTTGAGGAAGACAATTATATCTACTGACGGATTCGGCTCATTTTCTGGCGGCGACTATAAGCTAGAACATGTTGAGCAGGATACAAAAATGAATTTCGAGTCGCTTGATAGGTGGTTGTATCTTGGGGCCGACGCCCTAGATAACAGTTTCGCCAAAATTGGCATGACGATGGGAGACCTCGCGTCAAGATCGTATAGCTCAACCCGCCCAGGCTATTTTTTATTTTGCGCTTTTAAATTCACGCACAACATATCCATGCAGGAAGTTAAGTGTATAGAAGGCGATGTGTTGTCGAGGATTGATGGGCTGCATCGTAATGTGGATGGCTCAACTAAGAGAATGACACATTACGAGTCAGGGCTGCCTTCAGAGTGCTTTTTCCCTGTAGATTTTTTTACTTTTTACAAAGATCTGCATGATGAAATTTATGATCATCATCGTAGTAGCTTCGTGATTTCTGGTTATGAAAACGAATACGGAATAGATGACGGAGAATTTGTTGACTGTATTTTTAACTTGCGCCACAAAAAACACCATGACGAATATATAAAAATGATCCTCCGACATGATTGACTTGAAGCCAACATGAGAATCACAGTGTCGACTGACTGCTCTGGGCCAGGAGCACCCGGTCGGTCTTCCGGTTGATCGCCATAAATGCTAGAGTCATTGACTTTAGCTGTTGTCGGCCGAGGCTGTGTGAAAACGTACATTCGATTTTGATGAGTGGGAAATGGCCGCTCATATCGAGGTTATTCGGTATTTTCGGAGCATCGGATGGCCATTAATCCTCGATAAATCCATTGGAAAGTGGGGATTTGTTTCTCGGACAGTCGTATTCTTGCGTTTTCACACAGCCTCGGCCAGGAGCGGACGTTCAGATTTGCCGCTACAAAGCAGCCGTTGCTCCGGAACTGAAATCGGTAGGGTGAGGTTTTTGTCGATTCTGTTAATTCTGTATGCTCATACAGTGCAATCACGCCGCGCTAGTCTGCAAGCCATTCTCCGCTGGCCGGTCGTGCCATGTTAGGGAGCACACGCCGATGTTATTCAGCAAAACTGCTCCCTATATCAAATTATACGCAAATCATGAAGTGAATAATAAATGAGAATTGAATTAGAAAATCTGAAAGGCATCTCCAATCTTGAATTTGATATTCCAAGTCCCGGGCTTTGGCTTCTTACCGGCCTAAACGGATCTGGGAAAACAAGCCTGCTAGCCGCCTTATATCGAATAAGACATGGCCGCGCCTTTCAAGAGCACTACAAAACCACCGCTACGCAAGAAAAATTGGATACGTTCAAGGATGCGAAAGTACGGTACAAAATTAACGGGCAACAAGTTACATATTCCTATGGAGGAAAGCGCTGGCCACCAACGCCAAGGAGCAACGCAAACATTCTCTCCCTGTTTCCATATCCAAGCATTTATTTTATTCAAGCGGATGGAAGCAGGGTAGAACCGTACGCGGAAGAAATAATTCCAAGGAGAATTAATCAGGCAAGTAATGAAATTACAGACTTCTTATCTTCCGTTCTTCACGACAACAAGTGGAATGACTTAAAGTTCGTTAACACTAGGAGAGGAACAGGGAACCAAGCATTCCTATTACCATATAGAGCAGGAAGAGAAACCCACTACTATTCAGAGAAGAACTTTAGCCTTGGCGAGTTATGCGTACTTAAACTCGCTCAGAAAGTAGCTGCCGCTGAAAACAACTCATTAATCCTAATTGACGAAGTTGAGATGGCCTTGCATCCTCAGGCACAAGTAAGGCTGCTAAATAAAATAACTCAAATAGTCACCAACAAAAGCTTAACAGTGATCTTCTCTACACACTCATCAACGCTGGTGAAAAATATCAACAGAAGAAACATAATTTTCATTTCTAGAGATGATCAAGGGGCGTACACAACAAAAACAAATGTATTTCCGGCTCAAGTTCTTGGTGAGATCGCATTTGACGAAGAGATCAAAAGCGATTTCATATTTTTCGTCGAAGATGAAGAAGCAAAATTATTACTTGAGCAACTTTGTGGAAGGTTTGAGGAAAGCAGGAACACCCATAAGCCAATGTACAAAGTCGTGCCCGTTGGCGGCTACTATCAAGTCATGCAAATGCTAGAAAGATCAGCGTTAATTATCCCAGCCCACGTTAAGCGCCATGTTTTCTTGGATGATGATGTTCGAACTGAGGCAATACCAGAAGCCAGAAGAAATGGCACACAGTCACTAACAGATTTATATGATCGGTTCAGGGGCGCAGTTTCGTTCCTCCCATGCACGCCCGAGATTGGCGTTACAGCCATGTTCGATGTTTTTCATGCAAACATGAACGTCAATGGACTGCGTGTCGACTTTTATGGAACAACCGTAAATCTAACCAACCATATCATGCTCCCTATATACCGGAGAATTACTGGAGATTCGCCACGAAAGGTGGCGAAAAACAAACTAGACTCAATTGTTGAATACATCCGCAATTCTTGCGGAACCGATGAAACCACAATTCGCAGAGTTCTATATCGTAAATATATAGATCATCTATATTCTGGCGGCATTGCTCCTCTTATGGAACTTTTAGGGCCCGTATTTAATGCGCGTTAGTGTGCGTATAACAACTCGCTCAAGTGGGACGTCTTTGGCTTGCGCCCAAGCCGCCCTTTAGCTCCAACCTTAGGACTCACAAGACATGACGACTTCAGCCGATACAGCATCTTGGGTCACCTCCCTCATTCAGATAGGAATCCCATCGCTAGTTACGCTGGCATCGCTGCTCGTTACTGTCTACCTCGGAAGAGCATCGCATCAAAAGGACATAGCAATCGCAAATCTTGCTGCCGATTCGGAAAAACGGAAGATGACTAGCGAGCGGAAGGCGAACCTCATTACGGACATCACTGCGGTGCTTGCCGAAGTGGAGAACGCACACAGCGCCTATTCGGGTCTATTTCGCCGAACCAAAATCGAAGACGCGGCGGCTCCCATTGCGCCATCCCAGGAACTACAAGATGCCTTCAGCACGTTGTCGTCGGCAATAGACAGGTGCTGCGGTGCACGTACAGCTACATACCTACTCGGTAATTCCCGCGTCAGCGCTCTATTCGAGCTTTACCTGCAGGACAACTTCGGATTTCAGCAGCAAGCAAACCCAATTCATGGTGGTGCCAGCCCAATCGACTTGAGCGACTCGTTCATAAAGTTGAGTTCGCGCCGAATCGAGCTCCTTGGGCTACTGAGCGACCTATATCTTGATGAAACCTCCAAAAAACGTGAGCCCTAATCCTGCGTTCGAGACGACCTGTGTGAAAAAGCCGCGCAGTCCGCTCGATTCAAACGTTCGATAGTCCGCTTTTCGAAAGGACAAAGGTCTGTTCGGGGGCGTTTTCAGACCTTGGTCACTGGAATTAAACGGCTATATTTTTTAATCAATGGATAATACATAGTGAAGATTTTCAATAATCAATGGGTGCAGGTTAGTGAATGCACCAAGACTTCCACTTCATATATTCCGCTTCAAAGCATAGATTGCGTTACCATACGTGATACCCGTGGGGAGGGGCCTTTCGAGGTTATCGTACATGCCCATGGAAATACGTTCATCTATAAGAAAAATGAAACTCGCGCTGAAGCGGAGAATGCGGAAGTAGAAATTCTCCGGCTCATCGAAACTGCATTTGGAAGGATCGTTCCGTTATAGGTCAACCATTCATCCCTCTGAGTGTGCAGAAAGGCCGTGCAGGCCAGTGAACTAAGGTTGAAAGTCTACTTTTCAAATACTCGCATGCCCTCTTTGGGTCGGGAGCACGCGGTCGGTCTTCCGGTTGATCGCCATCAATGCTGGTGTCAACGACTTTGGCTGTTGTCGGTCATCAAGAGACGTTCGAGCACTCCTGAAAGCCTCCATATGAAAGTCCGCTGCACTTCGCAACTTGCCGGAGGGGCAATTCCGGCTTCTCGTCCTTTGCTGACGTTTAACTATCCACTGGTGTCGGACAGCAATGCAACGGCTACCGGTCACTAATATTGCTAGTATTCTCTGTGTCACATCAATGATGCTTTTGGCATGGATTCTGGCTTCAGAAATATAGGGGATACGTTGGTTATCGACGAGATAAAACGAAAAGAAACCGCGGCTTCCTTGTTGAAAGAAATGGAAGCGATTGCAGCTCGAATGCGCGGGCTGATTGTAACCATGCCTCCGCATGATCTGCTCGGTTACATCTACGCCCAGTACATGATGAAAGCGATGGCAGACCAAAGCGCCACCGAGGAGAAACGCGAAGACGACGGCCTGGATGATCTGATCAACGAGAACCAGTTCCTGCTGGAGTACGTGCACGCGGTTCTCGCGTCAGATGCCGCACCTACGGAAATGGCATTCGACGAAGCTCAGTGCGCCGAGCTGCTTGAACTTGGTAGAAAACTGCGAGCGCAGGCCATGTTTTTCGCCATGGCCACGTCCGCCGATACCAAGGACGGCGTATTCGGTCCTGACACGGCCGACATCGAGTTCCGTGCAAAATCTACCTGGGTCATGCTACGCGGGAATCGCTACCAAGTTTTGGAAGAAGAGTTCTACCGCTATGTTCTGGCTCCGCACAACGATGTCCTAATTGAAGTGTATGGCGTCGGGGCCTCCGAGATCGCGGAAGGCTTCCAGGCCATGGCCAACGCCACGCGTTCTGGGCATGCCTACGCTATCAAGGAAATGATGAAGCAGTTTGAGGCAGTGCGGGCCTTCGCTGCGGCGCAGGACGAGCCTTGGGAAGATGCTATGAAGGCGTGGGCTGAGGCCAATTCGGAACAAAAAAAAGCCGCCGGGAGGGCGATGGAGGATATTTTTCGAGGCGGCATCACCAACGTGAGCCGTCACACGAAATTGCCGTCAGCGCTGCTGGCAGACTTGGCGTACCGGCGCGGAGAAGAAACCGAGTTCTTCGCTGCGGGCGATTTTGCGGGGACACCCTACCAGACACTGCCGGCCCGGAAGAAACCCCTAATCCAGCTTGGATCGGACTACTACGCCGTCGACCCGTGTTTCGCCCGCGACGCGGGGTATCGTGCGCTTCTCTACAACCTCCTTCAGCGAAAGCCTGACTATAAGAAGACCTTTGAAAATCGGCAAAAGACGATGAGCGAAGGTGCCTTCGCCGACATTTTGGCCGCCCAGCTTCCCGGCGCCAAGATTTTTCAGGAGGTCTACTACAAGGACCCTGCCAGCAATCAGTGGGCTGAAAACGACACGCTCATTCTGGTTGATGACGTGCTGTTCTTGGTTGAAGCCAAGGCAGGAGCGGCTGCTACCATTGCGTCGCCGGCACTTGATTTCGGCCGTCACGCCCAGTCCGTGCAAGATTTGGTGCTCAAAGCGTACAAGCAGTGCGCGCGCTTCTTTAGCTACCTGAACTCTGCGGACGAAGTGCCGCTTTACCATTTCGTCGCCGGCAAGTACGAAGAGTGCGGGCGTGTCCGCCGCTCCGGCTACCGCGTGATGGTGCCGATTGGGCTGACGGTCGAGTCGTTCTCGCCCTTTTCGACATACTGCAAGGAATTGCCTCAGGTCGTGCCACTGTTTGGGAAGCATGCCTTCGTATCGCTGTCCATTGACGAGTTGTTTGTGCTCAAGCGGTTCCTGCCCACCCCCGGCTCGTTTGCCCACTACATGGAGGTTCGACAAGCCGTGGCAGGGATACGCCGGGCTCATCTCTTCGATGAGTTCGACCATCTGGGCGCGTATCTCAAGAAGAACCGTTTCGATCAGGAGATTGCCGACCAGTTGAAGGGTGGCATGGTAAACCTGGTCATCTGGGACGGCATGAGCGATATCGTAGACAGGAGCTTCGAGGGTGAAGACTGGGAAAGTGGGCCATTTCCGACGCAGGTCTTCCCGGAGGAGTTGTTGAAGCTGCTTGAAGCGCTTGACGCCACTAGAGCACAAGGCTGGCTTTCTGCGGAGAGCCATATCCGTGATTTGGGAGAGGAAGGCCGGAATAGTCTGGCCAAGATGCTGTTCGATCTTCTCCAAACCTTGAAGCAGTATCCCGCTCGCTACTTTAGCCTGTCTGGAGACGGTTACCCACTCTTCATTTGGCTACAACGACATGACCACCAGATTGACTGGAGAAAGGTCAATGACAAGGCCAGCGCAGCTGCGTTGGCTCTCAAGGCTAATGACGCCATCGGCGTCTTGGCCGAGGTTGGTGCCGATGGAGCATACCTCCGGACGCAATCTTTCTCGATCCACATACCGACGGCGAGAACGGCAACAAACGCACATATTTACGAAGACGCCGCACGAATGGCCCGGCCCACCCGGGCGGTGAACCTAAACCAGCCGAACAACGCCGAGCCCCAAGGAAATGCGAAAAAACCGGGGCGGAATGATCCGTGTCCCTGCGGTAGCGGTGCCAAATATAAAAGATGTCATGGTCGCTAGGAGTGAGCCGGGTCTGCCAATTTAGGTCGGTTCAGGTATTCAATTTTGTCGGTCTTCTGTGACCGCTTCCGATTCAAGAGCGCAGTCCGGAGCGAGGCTAAAAGCAGACAGTAGCGTGCGTTGCTGCTAGATAGGAGAGGGGAATGCAAGATATCAAACAGGTCCGCTTCGAGGCGCTTGCCGCGTACTGCAGGCAGCCAGGCGCACTCATCGCGGCAGAGGAAGTGCGCTGGCTCGAGGCATACGACGAGGAGGTGCTCATCGTAGTGATCCGCGACGTCACAGATGGTGACTACTCGGCGATGCTCCTTGCGCGAGACCTCAAGGAACGGTATCGCTGGGTCGAGATGACAACATTCTTCGAGACTATGGATAAGGCGTTGGCTGCAGCTCCGGCACTTGCCGAGAGGATTCACTCCGACTTCGGAAAGCAGGCGCAGGGCGACGAGAGGGGCAAGCCCGTCGACTTCTTCACCCCCATCGTCGCCAAGGAAAAGCTCAACCGCGATTTCGCGACCATCAGCTCGCTCGAGGGCTACTCACCGGCCGTTGAGTTGATGAAGCCGATGATGCGTTGGTACGAGGACGCGGATGGCAATTTCGTCGAGCAATTTCAGACAACTGGCTTCGATACTAGGCTCTGGGAGCTGTACCTGTTCGCAGCGCTGGTTGAGTCTGGCTACATCTTTGACAAGAGGTTCGCCATGCCTGACTTCTGCGCGCGAAATGCTTTTGGCGAGTTGTGTGTTGAAGCCACGACCGTGAACCCGAGCCGCACTCGCGGCGGCGAACTCGTGCCTCCCCCGCCACTCGACACGGACGGGCAGATGCAGGCATTTCAGAGGCAGTACATGCCTATCCGATACGCAGGACCGCTGACCACTAAGCTCGGTAAGATGTACTGGGAAAAGAAGAGCGTCAAGGGACGTCCGCTTGTCATCGCGATCCAAGATTTTCATGCTCCAAACTCTATGGTCATGAGCAGGACGGCACTGCCAATATATCTGTATGGCATGGCATGGGATTGGCAAAAGGATGCTGATGGCAAGCTCATCATCACCCCCAGAAAGATCGAAGCGCACATTTGGGGGCAAAAGACCGTCGCGTCCGGTTTCTTTTCGTTGCCTGGATCTGAGAACATCAGCGCCGTGATTTCCAACGCGAGTGCCACCATCTCCAAGTTCAACCGTATGGGAGTCCTCGCAGGCTTTGGTTCCAAGCGCGTCCATTTGGTGCGCGAGGGAACCGCTGCCAATCGTGACCCGAACTCCGTGCTTCCGGTTATTTTCACCCACGATGTGAACTCCCCTGACTATAGCGAAACGTGGATGGAGGGTATGGACGTGTATCACAACCCAAATGCCGCGCACCCGCTGCACCCTTCGATGCTTCCGGGGGCTGCGCATCACTGGCTGCGGGAGGACGGACAACTCGAGTCGTGCGTGCCCGAATGGCAACCGTTTGGGTCCGTCACTCGGATATTCGTGGGGAAGTAGCCTCCGGCGCGAATCGATTTGAGGGCAAGCCTTCCCTCCGAGTGACCGCTTCGATCAGTGGTGAGGGACTGCAATAGGTCTGGAGTTCGCATTTGAACAGCGGAGGAGCTGCCGTTAGGGGCGAATTGCTGCTGAGCGGCAGGTGACCGATGGATTGCGGACCGACACAGGTCACCGATTGAAGATCGGCTCCTGCCGAGTTGCTGTCCATGAGCAGTCGTGCTAGACGACTGCTCGACTCTGTAAACGGCCATTGAACCGTGTCGGCGACGAATGACGGCTCGGAGTCGGGAGCACGCGGTCGGTCTTCCTGTCGATCGCCATCAATGCTAGAGCCATCGACTTCGGCTGTTGTCGGCCAGGAGCTGACGGTTGCTCGGTCGTTCCCAATAAGGGTATTCAAGCCTTGCTGGACATCCCCTCATTGCGGTGGATTTACGCTCCACTATTGCTGTCGGTTAGCCTGGCAGAGTAGAGGCGGAGCACTTGTGATGTGTATAATTACCGATGTCATAAACATCCGCCGTTGTATGGCCCACGGGGTTCGTGCCAACGCTGTTCGGCAACTCTACCTCCACGCACTAATAACAAGGACATTCGATGACTATCGCTGCTGCATGGGTCCGCACTCTTGATAGTGGTGCTGAAGAACTGATTTTCTGCTCAGATAGCCGTCTCAGTAACGGAAAGCGTTTTGACCATTGCCAAAAAACCTTTCGCTTCGCACGATCTGATGCGGTCATGTGTTTCGCGGGTGGTACTGATTGGGCATACCCGATGATTGTGGCCGCAATCAACGCAGCGGACCTCCATTTGCCGTCACAAACTCGATCAATGGGTCTCTCGAAATTCAAATCGCACGTAGTCAATATTCTTAATCAAATGCAGAGAGAGGTTCACAACTTCGCTCGCGGTCAAAATATTCCAGACGTTACATTTCTGTTTGGTGGATACGATTGGTGGGACAAGAACTTCCGAATTTGGCGTATTGAGTTTGATGAAGCCACAAACCAATTCAGAAGCGACGAGCGAACCGGCAGCAATAAATTCGGGGATTTAGGGAAGCTAGAGATTGCCGGTGATCCTGAGTGGACTGAAGCAATGCGGAAAAATCTGAAGACGTTGGTGCAATCACGCTATGGATTGGACATGCGCCACCCACCTACCGCGAAGTTCAATATGGAGCCCTTCGAAGTAATACGAGACCTTCTGAAGAGCGCAAACGCTAACGACAGTATCGGCGGGGCCCCCCAGGCTGTGAAGGTCTACCAGTACCTAAACTCCGCAGACGTCGGTATCTTCTGGCCCCAGGTGATGGATGGGCGATTGTTTCTTGCCGGGCGTCCCCTTCTTAATTACGAATGCGCGACGGTTAAGTCTGTACTCGACCCTGAATCGTTGCATTCAACATGGTCTAGCGGAAGTACAACAGAAGCTGTTTCGCAAATCCGAAAGGCTTCTGCAAATGACGGAGTACGTAGCGCTGACGAGGACTCTATAGCGCCGGAGATAACTGAGGAATCTGTTCAACCCATCATTGTAGCGGAGTCGTGCGAAGCCGCGCAGGATAGTGAATTCAGAAATTAGACATTACCTCCACCGATTGCGGGATACCGCGTGAAACAAGAATCCTCGGTCGCACATACCCTGCATCGAATAGTCGAAGAAATACGAGCCGCAAGGACGAGGAACGATCCGTGGTTTCTGGTTCATCTCACGCAAGGGGAACGGCGACATTTCCCTTGGCACTGACACCGTGTTCGGGTTCGTATCCACATCGAACGTCCGCTTCCTCAAAGCCAGACCGGCGGCTCTGGGCGCCGCCCCTTTTGCTGCGTAATGTTCCCCGCACGCAAGAGCGTGGGGCGCTGCCCCACACCCTGCGCTCGCCGCGTGGCAGAGGGTGGGGTTGAAACCCAACCCCACCCCTTGCCACAGAGCATTGTCGCTGCGTTGGGGTCAAGGGCTTTCGCGGCATAAACGGCCTCCTCCCCGCAAGCGGGTCCCCTCCATTTATTCCACGATCCCTTGACCCCACCTCCGCTAGTCACAGTCTGAACCCAGTGACCCTGTTGGAGCGCCGTGCGACCGCCTCACCAAGCTTTTCGTGGTTTGCGAAATTGAGCAATACCAACTCGCGTCCTCGAGTGATCCCCGTGTAGAGCCATTCCCTGGTTACCAGACCACCGTCGTCAGCGATCAGAACAACGGTCGACGCCGAGCTTCCTTGCGCCTTGTGACATGTAATGGCGTATGCCAGCTCAACATCAACCTCGGCTTCCTGCGGCAGATAGCGCGGCTCCTTTTCCCCGTCGAAATGAACTTGAGCCCGCTCATCGTCGATGCTGCACACGATGCCCAGCAACCCGTTGAACAGGCCATGCTTGTAGCGGTTCTGCGTGACAATGATTGGGTCTCCCACCGCGACGGTAGTCAGGCCAAGGCGTCGGGTAGGCGAGTGTTCATTGCGATGCTTCGCTGCTTCTGTATCATTCCACTCAGACACCGTATTCCTGCGTGCAGCAATCAGCATGAAGTCGTCGCTGCGCCTAAGCCGCGCCAGAGCGTCGGAATCAATCTGAAAAACGCCTTTGTCTTCTCCTTGCCAGACAGGCAATTGAGGCGTGATGCCCTTCCTGATCTCGCCGGCAACAAGGGGGATAAGGCTGTCCTTCGCCTGGCGCTGGACGGTGGTGAGGGAGGCGACGCGCGAGCCTTCCTCCACGAGGTCATGGAAGATCTTGCCGAAGGCCACGGGGAACAACTGGCCATCGTCACCGGCAAGCAGGATGCGGACGCCCTTGGGCAAGAGCTTGAGCAGTTGGTAGAAGGTAGGCGTGTCCATCATGCCTGCCTCGTCAATGACTAGGAGCGTCTTGTTGTTGAACTCGACTTCCGGCCTGCGTGTCTGTTGCGGGTCTTCTTCATAGGTGGCCTGCTGCTCAAGCATGCAAATCAGCCGGGCTAAAGTATGCGCTAGGCGAGGCTCTTCGGAGGTCGAAGCACCGCGTGAGAGCTGCAGCGCCGCCTTGCCGGCCAAGGCACCAAAGACGACGTTGCCGCCCATCCGTTCCCAGACGTACGCGAGAATCTTCATTACGGTTGTCTTGCCGGTGCCGGCGCCACCTTGCAGCACGCCCAAGGGCAGGCAAACCAGCTTCCTGAGGGCATTAGGCTGCTCGTACCGTAGTTGCAGGTTACAGGCCAATTCGCCGTCGTCGATCAGCTTGTCCAACTCGGCTACTGTTGGCTGGAAAACGCTTGTTGGCGTGGCTTCAATGTCCCTGAGCATGCGGGCCACCTCGTCCTCGATCCAGCCGGCACCGGGGACACGGATCAGATCGCCACAGTGGCGCAGGTTGCCGATCTGCTCGGAATGCGCGAGCGCCAAGTCGGCGTCGACGCCGCGCTGGGCCAGCATTTCGCGCAAGGCTGTCTCGGTGGTCGCGCTGTGTCCCTCAGTCAGCAGGTCGCGGTAGGCCGAGGCGAGCGCGCCCATGAGCCGGGACGGGTGTCGATCCAGATCGGAGCCAGCGTTGGCGTCTCGCAGCAGCAGCTTGCCCACTCGGTCAGCCACGTTCCAAGCAGTGAGATGGGCCGCGAGATAGGGATTGTGCTTCAGGCGATCGAAAGCATCGGCACCGGCGCAGAAACGCCAAAGCCGGTGGGCGACACGCGGCTCGCGCAGGCCGATTTTTTCGAGCAGGACGAGGAATTCGGCTTCTACGAGCTTGATCTGATCGGCAGCCGACTTCTCAACCATGACGGCAAACATTTTCGCTGCGATGCGGGCAGCAAGCGCGGGCTTGCCCGGTTCAAGGACGCCGGCAACCTCGTTCATGCGTGCCGGATCAGCAAGCGTCTCGGCGAGCGTATGACCGTAGCGCTGTATCAGACGTTCTGCGCGCTGCGGGCCAACATTCGGGACGCGCTGCAAGAAGGGGCCAAGCAGATCGCCTAGTACAGCCCGACGTTTCATCACCTTGGTTTCAACCTGTCGGTGGACACGGTGAAACTTGTCAGTGAAGGTAGCCCACTGCCCCTTGACGGCAAAGGTATCACCCACGATCGGTAGTTCGGCGCGGCCCAGGTAGCGTACGCGTACCGACTCGCCGGCGGGCGTCTCCCCAACAAAGATTGCGCCGTATTCCAGCGTGGATACGATACGCGTAACGGTCACATCGCTATCGAAGGCGAAGCCACCACTCATTGCATGGTGATCCAAACGCCTGTTTCGACAGCTTGAAGCCGGGCGCGCAAGCGCTCTACTTCCGCTTTAGAGACAGCCAGTTCGGCCGAGAGCGCTCGGATGCGGTCCAGTAGTTCCTGCTGCGCAGCAACGGCTTCTGTGGCCGACTGAGTGGCTTCCTGCGCGTTCTTGGCGTGCAGGATAATCTTCTGCTTGATGGCCTTGTCAGCCTCGGTTGGATTGACGCGTGAGCCGATCGTTTGCAATCGTTGGCCCTCAGCGATGCAGTTGATCAACTGCGTCAGTTCCTCTCGTTCGTACAGGTATTTGTCCTGCGTCGGTTTGAGATCAATGGCCTGTGCTACGGCGCGCACATTAACCTTGCCATCAGGGGTCATGGGTAACGTGGGCTGACGTGTTGCTTCAGGCTGAGCCAAGTATGCGGCCTCTCTCTGGTCAAGCCATTCTTCAAGGCGAGCCTTGATGCCGGGGATGACACTGGGACGAGCCATTAGCGTTTTCCATTTTTCGGGATTGGGGTGACCTTGCCGGCGGCGCTTTTGCGCATCTGGTCGAGCAGGGCGGCGTTCTCACGTTCGAGTTTCTGCACCTTAGCGATCGCGTCATCACGCTCGGACTCGGCGGCCTGGACCTTGAGTTCAGCTAAGTCAAGGTGCGTCACGACCAGCGTGTAGCGCGCCTCCCAGTCCTCGGCACGTTCCGCATAGGTACGGCGCACCCGCACACGCCCGACGGTCTCCTTCCGTTTCAATAGTTCGCACCATCGGCTGACCCGTTCGCCCAACCTCTTTTGCTTGTCGGAGAACAGTGTGGTCGGGTGAATGCCGGCTCGGCGCGCCACCTCGTTTTTTGACACCGCGCCGCCGTTGGCTGGGTAGATGCCGCCATTGGCCTTCATTTCGCGCCGGATCGTCTTCATGGCCTCCAGGACGCTCTTGGCAACCTTGGCCGACCGATCCGCGCCGCGCTTCAGCGCTGCGTTGAGATGCTTGCTGCTCATGCCAAAGCCTCCCGCAGCCGTCCCAAGCCCTTGTCGCCAGCGAATTCGTTCGCGGCGTCCTCGCCCAGCCAGCCCAGTTCCTCGTCGATCTGCCGCAGCTTGTCCTCTGCCGCCAACAGGCTGTTTTCGTCCACCGCGCGGTTGCCTTCTTCGATGAGGATCGGGATCACCGTGAGCACGTCGCGGCGCTGCACTTCGTCGTCAATCAGGCGTTCGATCCGGTTTTCGCAGCTTGAGTCGCAGGTGCATGGCGCATTATTCAAAGACGGCTTGAGGCAAATGACGCCGGGCCTGACCAATCTGGTGTAGCGGCCGTTCGCAGTTAGTAGGACGCTGAGTTCATAGCTCGTCTCAGCCCCCCAATCCTTGGCCTGTCGGATCATCGCTTCAACGCCGGGCACGCCACCACCGCCGTATTTCTTCGTGCCGGTTTGCATCGAGGCACGGATGCCCTCGAACACCTCCTGTGAGCGCATGATGCGCAGTTCGCGCGCTACCCGTTCTATGTCAGCAGCAAGCGCCTTGTCGGTGGTGATGTAGTGCAGGGTCACCTCGATGTCCTTGTGCCCCAGCAACTGCATCAAGACCCGTGGCGAGTCGACGATGGCGATACCGGCTAGGCGTGCCACCGTCTTTCGGAAGCGGTGGGAATGCAGCAAAACGCCACCGGGGCGATCGCTGAGGCCAATGCGCTTTGCGAGCATTTGGAGGGCCTTGTTCATTCCGCTCAGGCGCTTCACCGGGTCTGCGCTAGAGCTCGTGCCAAGCGACGCCCAAAGATGGTTGGGATCGACGACCAGCGAATCCGCGTTCGACAGGTCGGCACCGTTAAGGGCGCGCGCAATCCGCTCCCAGACTGCGACCAGGCGGGCCTGCTGGCCAAGCGCGTGGATCAGCGTAACCGGGGCGGGCCAGTCGCGATCCACCCCCGCCAGGGCCTTCTTTAGCTTGTAGGTCTTGCCATCCACGTACGGCTTGCCGTCGCGCCGCCACTCGACGCAGCAGCGCTCCAGAGTCTCGACCTCCGAAATGCGCCCGGCCATGGCTAGCAGAGCGATCCACAGGTGCGCGGATTGCAGGGTGGCAGCCAGGACTTTCACCTGCTCCCACGAACTGGGTGGCCAGTGAGGGCGCATTTTTCCTTTGGCATAGCCCTTTCCGGTTGCAGTCACCAGCGGGAAAGGGGGCGCGGTAATAGGCCGACCTTCCCGGTCGCGCCAGGTGTGCTGGCGGAAATACCGGGCCAGAGCAGTTACGCGTGCTTCATTGTAGTTGCCGATCCCCTCAAACAACTCGGGGATGGCCTCGGACAGGTGGATGATATTGGGGCCCAAGTCTTCCACAATCCAGAGCACGCGCGGACCCATCTCGGACAGATAGTCGTCCGGGATCGGCTGGTATGGAATGGACTTGGTTTCGGGCTTCGGCTTTTCCCGCTTGCCCTTGGGGTTCGTGATGCGTTTCGTTTCTAGCGCCGGCAGGGGATCGTTCCAGAGGCCCAAGTCGGTGAGTTTCCTGAGTCGTACGAGTTCCACGTGCCGTCCTTTGTTTCGGTCAAATGCTTGAAGGTCGTTTGCCGTGAGGTGGCGTAGTAGTCCGCCGCCCGTACGGTCGTCCTGTTCCAACCGTCGCAGGATGCCTTGGCTAAAGAGTTCGTCAACAACGTCGGTCACGGTGACGATGCTGGTGCAGTCCAGCGAGGATTTGCCATCCACTAGGTGAGCCGGCCCCATGGCAATTAGCAGCAGGTAGCGGGTGATCCGTAGGACACCCTCGTCGAGCAAGACGTCCAAGGCGGCCGACGGCTGTACGGGCTCAGCAAGGCCCCGTAGCAAGCGTTCGCGCAGGACGATGCGGGCGCGGCTCTGGAACCTGAACGGGGCTCGCCCCCCAGTCATCCATTCAGGCGTTTCCCAAATGCCGAGCGTCGATCCATGGCCGAGTAGCGCCTGACAACGTGCGGCATTCTCGGGATCCAGATCCTGCAGCGTTGCGACGGGGAAGAGGCCGCGTGCCCGTTCTATCAGCAGTTGATGGCCATCGCTTGATGCCTGCGCAGATGGCTCGGGGTTCTCGCTGCTCATCACGGTTTCTCCCTTGGGTTCTTCAGCGGTCGGAGGCCGGGGATTTCGTGCAGACCGTCCGCGATGGTCTTTTTCCAGCGAGCCCGCGCGTCCTTGACTTGCTCTGGCGGAAAGACTTGCAACACATCCAGTCCATTCGCGAGTTCCTCGGCCAATCGGTCGCTCCACTCAACGACCGGAAAGACAGACTTCGTGTATTCAAGCTCTTCCACACGCATCGCCACCCCGTCGAGGCTGTCCGGCAGGATTACCGCGTGCGCCTTGCATAGTAGGCAACGTTGTGGCCGGCACACCTTCGCCGCGCCCGGTGTCTGGATTTCGGGTGGGGGATGAAAGGGGTCCCTGCAGCCTACCTGGATTCGTGAGCGCTCAAGGTCCCGATAGTCGTTCAGGCGCTGTGCCGCGTCCTCGGGTACCGGCCCGTGGCGCTGTAGGTGAGTGAGGAGGGTGAGGTCGAAGCCACCGTGCTTCTGCAGGAGGCTGAAGAGGTTGTTGCCGAAGCGTCGCGTCGCGTCGTTTCGTTCTGCGTTCAAAAGACTGTTGTCGGCGTATCGCTGCGTTGTTCGGATTCGGGCATGCCTCAGCGCCCGCATCAGGGCAAACAGGTTACCCCCAGAGATGCGCCACACATAAGCAGCGAACATGTCACGGAAGTCGCCCGCTGTACAGTGGGGGATGGGATTCTTCTGGTGCGCGGCGCGTTCCTGATTGAGTTTGGCAAGTAGCGTAGTAAGGAAGGTGACATTCTCTCCGTCCGCACGGTACCTCGCATTTGATCGTGGTGCGAGCCATCCGATACCACCTTTCTCTCCGGCGAAGAGCCAAACGCTGCGGCAGCCTTCCTCCAGATTCAGAACGATCCGCATCTGCTTTGTCAGTTCGCCGGGGCTTGCGCCGGTCCGTGTCATCTGGCGATACCTCTCGCGCTCCTCGGCCAGTTCCATACGCAACTGCTCGCGCAGCAATGCGGTGCGTTCCATCCAGAGTCTGATGATGTAACCGGGGCCGGCACGGGTTTTCCATAGGCCCTCGACGGGCTGTTCGGCATCATTCGCGCGGGCCTTGGTTCCGACGAGCAGATACCTTTCGGGGAGACGTGGGTGATCACGCAGCCAGGTGTGAGCTTCGCCGGCATCGAGGCTGTACAGGGTGGCGGGGTTCCAGCCCGTGACCATCAGGCAGCAATGAAAGGCCACTTCCGCCTGCCACGAGTCCGGCAACGCGACGTGCCGCATCGTGGGAAGCAGCAGGCTGGTTTTGAGTCGAAAGCCTTGACGGGACATTCCATGCCGCAGTTCCTCGCTCGAAGGTACCGCTTTCTTTGTCCGTGTCTGGACTTCATGGATGTGGCGCCAGTGCGCCAGGAGGTGTTCTTCGTCCGTAGTGATGGGCCGAAACCCGTCGGTACTCATGCGATCCATCAGCGAGAAGTGCCGCAGAACGCCATACCATTCTTGCTTGAGCCTGATACGGAGTTCCGCGCACTCCATGTCAGATGGCAAGGAGCGGTTGGGTTCAGCATCCTCTGGGGCCACCCAATGCAACTCAGGCGCACCGAGATCCTTCAGGGTCGCGTTAGCAAACCGCTTCAATGCACTGAACGTGTGTCTTCCCATTGGGTTTTGCCCGACATCACCTCGCCCGTAGCTTGCGTAGATCTCAGTAAGCTGGCGTACGTCCTCAACCCGAGACATGATCTGACCGGCTCGCGCTGCATCAAGTTCGACCGCATCGAGGAGCCGCCACCAAGCTTTCAGGGCATCCAGATAACTTTTTACGGTAGCCTTTGAAGCGCTGGTCACGGCCGCATTGATCGCAGGGGCGAGTTGGCTAATCAGCTTCTGGCGACCGGTGAATGGTCCTACATGGCGTTTGTCTTGCTGTTTCGCGGTTTCACCGGTGGCGAAGACCGTCAGGTCGACAAGGAAGTTTTCAGTTCGATGTTCGGTCCAGAACTTCAGCGGATCCAAATGGTCGGGCAGCGGCAGCCAGGTCTCGACAATCTCTAGGCTAACGTGTTCGCTCAGGTGATCCTTGTTGACTTCCCGCAAGCTCATGTCAGCCTTCCTCGTCGTCGCCTTCGGTGGCGAGCGATTCGACGTAGTTCTGGTGAAGATCAAGCGCGACGCCCAAGCGATCCGCGATCCACTGCAGGTAGATCATGGTGGTATCTCGGTCGACATGCCTCAATTGGGGCTGGATTTGTAGTTCGATCACGCTCAAGGCAGTGCTTTTGAAGAGCGACACGATCATGTCGTCCAGCTTCCGCTCCAGCGCTTCTTCAAACAACTTCTTGAAACTGACCATCGCACGCCACAGGGTGGTGCAGGCCCAGAAGTCGCGACCAGAATGAACCGACCAGCCGCGCTGCGGCAACGGGACGCTGCGCCACGCGTCATACACCCTGCTGGGTGTGTACCGCTCGCCGTTATTCGGATTGATGAACAGATGCACTGTGTTGTCGCGGATGCGTCTCTGCTCTGCGGCCGTCTTGCCGTCCTTAACTGCCACCATGACTGCTTTGGGACGATCGGTGTTGCGGTAGTGATGCAACCGCAGCGCAAGTTTCATTGGCATCTTGATGATCTGTTCTGGACCAATCTTGTCGCCATGGTCGGTGCCATATTTGGGACCCTTGGTACCATACCGGATGGTCACGAACACCATCTGATGTTCGGGCGCGACGGCGCGATCCACAATCGGCCATTCATTCGGATCAGCGGGCAGGAAGTCTTTCCGCAGTCCAGCGACTTCCGCCCTCCTAATGGCAGTCTCAAGAACTGTCTCGCACATCAGCCCCTCTGTGCCGCCGACGACGGGCTTTAAGTAAATTCGCTGCAACCATGCGCCGACCGCTTCTTCACTTGGCATTCCCAGGGTTCGCTTATTGATGCGCATTTTTCCCCTGCGCACCTCGATGCTTTCCGCTTTCCTTCCGCCACCACTTCCCTTTCTGCGGCGCTCGCGCGTGATCGTCTTTGTGGGGACCTCTACCTCGGGTCGAAGACCCTGATAGGCGGCCCACTGCTGAAACTCAAGGGCGACGTCGATCCTTTGATTGATGGTGACGGCCGACAGTCCATCTCCGCTGGCGCTCCAGTCTCCCTCGGTCATTTCACGTTGGTACCTGCCAATCAGGATCGGAAGGTACTCGGCGGTAATCGGGTCAACAGTACGTGCGTCGCACCAGTCAAGGTAGTTGCAGAGGGCCTCGGCGTTTGTTTTGATAGTGGCGGGTGTGATCTCGCGGGCGGGCTTCGGCCATTTGGCGAGGGCCCGATCAATCAAGAAGCGGCTTCCAGACTGATGGTAGTTGAGGGTTGAGTCCTGGATGAAAGGGACATCCGCGACTTTCCCGAAGCCATGTTTGTCCAAGATATCCGAGATCGGATACGTGACTCGAAATGAGTAACGCTTTTGTTCAAGAACTCTCATCTGACGTGACCGCTTATTCGTATTGCAACCAGAAAGTGCACGTCGCAGGCTCAAGCGAAACGCCAATAGATGTCTTTGGCATGTTCCTCGCCGAATAGGGTGATACTACGTTTGTTAACCAATTGCTTATTGTGTAAACCATATTGGGATACATTGTATCCAATGTATCCCATTTTGGCAAGCTAATGGATACAATGTTGCCAATGAATACAATGCGATTAACTAAGCTGTGTCGCTTCCAGATCGTGTCATGAAAGACAATCAAAGCAATCCACAAACAGACTGGCCTGTCGTTTTTGACGAGCTGAAACGTAAGGAGTCCCTGTCCAGTGATGCGAGGCTAGCTGCATCACTTGGTGTCACACGGGCGTATGTTTGCTCAGTGCGAAAGGGAAGAAAGGGAGTATCGCTTGAACTAGCTAGAGCGGTATTTTCAAGACTGGGCAGAACATTTGATACCGAGCGCTTAGAAAAGCTGTTCGTTCCAGCGAAGGTGCTTACCCACACAGCAAATCTAAAGACATTTAGGGACTATGTGATTGCACGCGCTAACGGGCACTGCCAGCTTTGCGGCATACAAGCCCCCTTCAATTCTCCGGACGGAAAGCCTTACTTGGAAGTGCATCACGTGATCCCGTTTAAAGACGGTGGTGATGACTCCACGAACAATCTCGTTGCCCTATGCCCTAACTGTAATCGAAAGATAGAAATCTCCCCGATGGATTCTGACGTGAAGAAGCTTAAGTTGCTCGCAAAGCGTTACCAGAAACGGGAGCCTGTTTAGATCTGAAAGTTTGTCCATTCGATCCTGCCACGCTCTGCTTCGCTCGCTTGCCTCCTGGCTCGTTCGGCTTTGCCGATCCGAGCCCAGGATCTGTTCTTGATGAAAAACAAATTTATAAGAAGCAAAAGGCAAATCAAAACCGAACCAAACGCCATGCTTTGCGGTAGATGGTAGATGGTAGGTGATGTGTCACAGCCGGGCGATAACCCCCGGGAAACGTTCTCTCGTTGATGTTTATGAACGAGCCATGCCTACGCGTCGGTGACGAACAAACCCACCCCAGGGGTGGCCCCGATCAGTTGGACAGGAAGCCGGGGTTTTTAAGTGATATTTCTACCGGGTTTTAAGCCGCCGCGGCTAGCGGCGGCTTGCTGAGGTTGAAGTAAGCCGTGT
>Ga0316602_10000220_pt1 | contig 49335 bp, 45 predicted proteins | sample OWC_soil_day10_C_FD_203103 | JGI IMG/M metagenome (GOLD analysis project Ga0316602, IMG submission 203103) | Wetland soil microbial communities from Old Woman Creek delta, Ohio, United States - OWC_soil_day10_CT | ecosystem: Environmental > Terrestrial > Soil > Wetlands | place: USA: Ohio...
CCTCAAGGCCCAGCGTGACACCCTGTTCTGCCCCGCAGGGGCCGAAGGCAAGGCCCACGAGTTCCATCACTCAGTCTGGGAAGGGGATCTGGTGGCCTCGGCCTGGCAGATGGAGAACCTGAGGGGCCAGGGGGGCCTGGAGGGCTTCGCCAAGGGAAACCTGCTGGCGGGTTACGCCCACCTCCACTTCGGCGCCCAGCCGGAATGGGCCGAGCAGTGGGTGGCGAGGATGAGGCTGGCGCTTCCCTCATGAAACTTCCTGGGCTCTGTCGCTGGCTCCAAAGCTGTTCATGGAGTTATTGATCTTTTTGATGGCAATTTGTGATTAATTTGCCGCTTTTATCCTGCCCATCCTGTACATCCTGTTGAATTTTTTTTGGACAGGATGGGCAGGGTGGGCAGGATAAAAGCCGTAAGGAAGATGAACTTCCCCGGTCAACGTGTTCATTGCCAGTGGCTTCCGGATGTCAGGCTTTGTGGGGATCTGCTTCCTGCTGGTGGGAAGGCTCTGGGGTTGAGGGCTGTTCCGTGTTCCCTGTCATCTCCTCAACCCTGAGGCGCAGGCCTTCCAGTTCCACCGCTGCGTGGCCCAGGCGGGCGGAGAGCCAGGCGTCCGGACCGGAGGCCTGGAGGGGGGTCTGACGCCACTCGCAGAGGGCCTGGCAGGGTTTCCCGGGCTCTGCTTTCCCCTCAAGGCGGGTTGCCAGGGTTTCAAGGATCTTCGCGGCACAGCCTCCAAAGCGGTCGAGCTTGAGGGCGGGTGCCGGGGGAGCCTCCTGGCCCAGTCGGGCAAGCATGGAGTTCAGGATGTGGGTGAGGCGCAGGCTCCCGTTGGCCAGGATCGCGATGGTCGCGAGTTGCGTCCGGTGTTCCGCAGGTTCCTTGCTCATCCGCCCCAGGCCCGCAAAGGCCCGCCCATGGGCCAGTTCGGCCTGGAGCTTGAGGCGGAGGAGTTGCCTCGAGGGGTGGGGTTCACCCCGACCGAGGGATTCAAGCAGGCATGCGAAATAGGCACCCGTGGCCTTCATGGCCTCTGACAGGAGAGGCCGGATGCGCTGCTCCTCCCAGACCGGCCAGAGCCGCCAGGCCGCCAGGACGGCCAGTAGGCTGCCGAGGACACAGCAGGCCAAGCGCTCAAGGGTGAGGGCCAGGCTGATGGGACCCGTGGCCTCGAGTTGGAGGATCACCAGCATGGTGAGGAGAAAGATTCCAGTACCGTAATGGCGCCGGACGTAATAGGTGAAGGCTCCGCAGAGGAGGGCCGTCAGGCTCAATAGTCCCCAGGAGGGAAGCTGCAGCCAGACCAGGGCGCTGACCGCCAATCCTCCCAGGAGCGTTCCGATGGCGCGGTGGAGGGCTCGGTTCCAGGTGGCGCCAAAGTCCGGCTGAAGCACCACCAGAGTGCTGAAGGGGATCCAGAAACCGTGGGGTAGGTGGAAGGACTTGAAGATGGCGGTGCCGATGGCCATGGCCACTGACAGCCGGAGGCTGAAGCGGAAGAGGTCCCGGCCCATGCCGTGGTTGAGATTGAAGGCGCGCTCCAGGGGACTGGGGGCAGGGACATGCAGGTCCGCCAGTTCCAGGGAGGGCATCTCCACCGGGGCCTTGTCGCCCAGGGTGGAGCGAAGGATGGGTGGAAGATCCATCAGGAATCCATCGAGGCTGCGGAGCAGATCCACGGCGTGGTCGCTGGCGGGGGCTTGCAGTTTTCCCTCCAGGCGGGTCCTGAGGACTTCCAGGAGGCTGGAGGCCCTGGCCAGGCGCAGGGCGGCCCGCTCCGTCTGATCCATTCGCCGGGAAACCAGGGCCATGGCGATGCTCCTGGACGTATTGGACAGCGCGTGCAGCAGGGTGTGGAAGGCCTCTTCCACGCCCGGGTCCGCCCCCTCGGCCACCAGGAGCTGGTCCAGGGCGCTCAACCGGTCGGCCATTCCTCCAGCCCGGCGGTTGAGCAGGATGAAGGCGGGGAGCAGAGGGCGCTGCCTGGGGTGGCCAGCGCCGTCCAGGACCTTCTGGGTGCGGGCCTGGATCTGGTCCAGGGCCAGCTCCCGCGCCGCCATCTCCTGATGTCGTTGGGCCAGCTCCGTCACGGGCCTGGCCTCCATGGCGTCGCAGAAGTCAGCCAGGGCCTGCCAGCTCTCCCCCAGCGCGGCCCGCAGGGGATGCTGGGGCGCGATGGGCCAGGCCATGACCACCAGGAGAGTGCCCCAGAGGGAGCCCAGGACAGAAGCCAGCACCAGCCCCAGGCCCTGGGTCGGGCCAATGGCGTGGGGCGCTGCCAGGGTGGTGAAGAAGAGCATGGCGGAGGCCGCCGCCATGCCTGGACCGTATTCGGGCAGCATGTGCCGCAGGAAACCCGCCCCCATGGCGATGAGCCCTGCCGCCAGGATGGCGAGGATCGGGCCGCCTCCTGTCGCCGCGGCGAGGCCCACGGCTCCAGCCACGACGAGGGTCTGGAAGAGGAGGATCCTGAACCGCAGGCCATAGTGGCCGCGGACATCCTGCATGGTGATGCTGTGGGCCGAGAAACTGGCGATGAGCGCTGGGAAAGGGTGGACCATCCCGGCAGCACCCAGGAGCAGAGGGGCCATGAAGGCAGTAGCGGCCCTGAGGGCAAGCCAGAGCCGGGGCTGGATCCTCTCCTGTGCGGCAAGGCGGGCAAGGGCTTGTTGGACCTCAGACATGGGCAGGGGGGCCTCCGGGGATCTCCCCGGATGGGTGGGCGATCCCTGATGGCATTTTCACACCGGTGGGGAACCCGTGCTCCTCCATATCCAGTGTGCAGGGTGAGCTGTGACCGATAACGCCTGTGGCCGTAGGGCAGGGGGCGGATCGCTGAATATGACAAGTCGAGCCTATGAAGAGCCTGTGATACGGGTAGAATGGCCGTCTGATTCCAGATCCCATGACAGGAGACATCATGCACCGAGGCCTTCTCTTTCCGGCTGCTCTCGTCCTCTGCGCCGTTCCGGCCTTCGCCCAGGAACCGGACGCAGAAGGCTGCCGGGACCACCCGCTGCTCTCCCGCTTCCCCGGCTTCCGAATCCAGCGCTGCACGCAGCACGCCTTCTCCACCCATGCCTTCCTCATGGGGCGGAAGGAGGTCCCGGTGGAAGGCCGGTACACCGAGATCATGTACGCCCTGAACGAGGGGGCGAAGGCGCCCGCCCCGGTGGCGGTCCACCGCAACATCCAGAACGCCCTGGCGAGGATCGGGGGTGTCCAGGTGGGTAACAACGGGGAAGGCGACCAGTATTACAAGGTGGCCAAGGACGGCGCGGAGGTGTGGGTGCACGTCAACGCTGTGATTGCCGAGCAGTATCTGCTCAGGATTGTGGAAAAAGGCGAGATGAAGCAGGAGGTCGTGGCAGACGCAGCCGCCCTTGGTGCCGGGATCAAGGCCGAAGGGCGGATCGCGGTCTATGGCATCCTGTTCGACACGGGCCGATCCGAGATCAAGCCGGGGTCAGAGGTCGCACTCCAGGAGATCGCCAAGCTCCTCAAGGGCCAGCCAGCCCTCAGGCTGCATGTGGTGGGCCACACCGACAACGTGGCGGGCCTGGAGCTGAACATGAAGCTCTCCAGGGCCCGGGCCGAGGCGGTGGTGGCGGCTCTTACTGGGAGCTACGGCATCTCCTCCGCACGCCTGATCCCCCACGGCATCGGCCCCATCGCCCCGGTGGCCAGCAACGACAAGGAGGCCGGAAGGGCCAAGAATCGCCGGGTGGAGCTGGTGAAGCAGTGAATCCGTTGATGTCAGCTCTATGCATGGTCTCTGACGGGTATCAGTCCTGGGGCCATGCCACCCTGCGGAGTCCGGGCTGCCGGACGGCTTCGCCCAGGAGGCCATAACCGTCCGCATTCCGTCCAGTTCCCCAGAGGCTCCCGTCTCGCATGAGTAGGTAGGTTTCGCCGCTGGTGACCGCGATATCGGCAGCCCCGGCCGCCAGGCGGCGGGGGCGGAGGATATCGGGTTCATTCACGGGGAAACCGCAGTGGGCCCCCCAGTTCCAACCCCAGGTCCACACGCTGCCATCGGCCTTCAGCAGGGCCGCGTGGCGCCCGTTCATGGCCACTTTCGCCACATCCCGGGCGATGAGGGCGGGCCGGGCCCGCACCCCGCGGATGCCCTGGCCGCATTGGCCGAAACGGTTCTCCCCCCAGGTCCACAGGCTGCCATCCGCCTTGATAACCATGACCGGGCCATTGTCCGCCGTGTAAACCGCCTTCACGCCCTCCATGATCCGATAGGGGGTTTCCCGGCGGTGCACCACGCCACCGTCGAGGAATCCGTCCTCATGGGCCTCGCCCCAACCCCAGAGGGTGCCGTCCCGCTTCACGGCGTAGATGGCGTCTCGGGCCACGGCCACATGCACCACCTGCTCCATGACCCGCACCGGGGCCTGCATCGAGGGCTCCCGGGTGCCGGGGATCTGGCCTGAGAGACTGGAGCCCCACACGTGGAGCCCTCCGTCTTCGGTGATGGCCGCGGTGTTGCATGGGCCTGTCGCCACGAATCGGGTGTTCGCCAGGATGGGGAGGGCGTCAAACCAGCGGAAGGTCGCATCCCAGGCACCCTGCCCGATCCGCCCCCCGCAGTCCGCTCCCTGGCTCCTCAGGCTTCCCCCTCCGTCAATGAAGAACACGGCGCCATAGGGGGCGCCGGGAGCCACTGCCGCAAAACGGACCTCCGAGGCGATGCGGGTTGGCGCCAGGGGCACGGCCTCCTTGTGGCAGTAGCGCTTCCCATGGGCGTCTGTCCGGCCCGGATGGACCAGTCCGGCGCCGAAGCCCCAGAGGCTGCCATCGGCGCGCCGCACCAGCAAGGCCCCCGGGTCGTTGTCTCCGGGGTAGCTTCCTCCGGAGAGGCGCCAGGCCGATGTGTCCACCGGAGGAAGGTCGAGGGGTGAGGCCGGGGGGCGCTGTTCTTGGGGGCGGTAGTGGGCGGTGAAGGTGCCCCCCTCTGGCTCCACCCCTACCATGAAGGTGCCCAGGCCTTCCGTGACCGTCACGGTGACCCGCCAGCCGGGGAGGGTGGCGCTGATGACCGGCACCTGGGGAGCCGGCTCCAGGACCTGGGCCCCCATTCGGGTGAAGGTCGCCCGGTAGAAGTCGACCACCCCGTGGGTGCCATGGCGGGGCTTCAGGACCACGACGATGGACTGGTGGCCCGCCGGGGCCCCGGAACGGTCATGGACCTGCTGGACCTGCGCTCCCGGGGGGAGCGGAACCTGCTCGGGGAAGAGAGGTGGGAGACCCGGGGCCAGGCTCAGCAGGAGTAAGGCTAGATGGATCATGGTTGCTGTTCCCTGAACATTCGGCCGTCCACTTCCGCCGTGACCCGACCCTGCTTGCGGATCGTGTCCACCAGGAGCTCTCTGAGGGGGAGGCGGGTATTGGTTGCAGGCTTGCCGGCGAAGACCTTGTACCCGTCTCCCCCTGCGTGCATGAAGTCGGTGAGTGTGACGGTGTAGGTTCTGGCGGGGTCGATGGGGTTTCCGCCGACCTTCACCTCCGTCACCGAGTGGCCTCTGATCCTCATGGTGATTCCGGAGACGTGGAGGAAGCCGCCGTCCTCATCCTCCCGGGAGCCCCGCACGGAGCGCCCGAGGGCTTCCAGCAACTCGGCTCCGGTGAGCCTGGCCACGAGGATCTCATTCGGGTAGGGCATGACCTTGAAGATGTCCTCGATGGTGACCGGCCCCTTGTCCAGGCTGGCTCTCAGGGAGCCGGCATTGAGGAGGGCAAGGTCGGAGCCCGTGTGCTGCCGCATGATGTCGCTCACGAAGTTGCCCAGGTTGGTCTCCTCGTAGCGGATGCGCCCCCTCTCGCCATCAAGGAATACCAGGGACTCGCCCACCACCTCCTTGAAGGTGGCGCTGAGCTGGGCGTTGTAGGCCTCCAGGAGCCGGGTGATCTCCGGGTCCTGGCGGATCTCCGCCGTGATGGGGATGTAGGCCCACTTCTCGATGGCCGCCCGTCCGGTCCTGGGATTGACGACGATATCGAGCCTTCCGAGGAAGCGCCCCTTTTCGAAGGCTTGGAAGACAGGAACCCCGGCGGCGTACTTGGCCGGGTCGAAAAGGATCTGGTCGTGGCCGCCGATGATCGCCGTCAGTCCCGGATTGGCCCTGGCGATCTCCGAGTCGGTCTGGAACTTGCTGTGCGAGAGGAGGATGACCGGGCCGTGTCTCCGGGCATTCAGGTACCCTTTGCTCACGGTCTGGACCGAATCCAGCACATCAACCTTCTCCACATTGCCCGGGGCCGTGGTCACCAGGAGCTCCTGAGTGGTGGCGCCGATTACTGTGAGGGTGATCCCCTGGCCGAGTGGGAAGGTGGCCGCAGGCCGGTTCATGAGGCTGCGGCTCTCCTTCCAGATCACATTGGAGCTGATGATGGGGAAGCGGGTCATTTCCTTCAGGCGGAGGAAGTTGTCCAGGCCAAAGTCGAATTCGTGGTTGCCGACGGTCATGGCGTCCACGCCCAGGGCGTTGAATACTTCGATGTCGGGCTTCCCCTGGAAGATCGTGGACATGGGGGTGCCCTGGAGCACGTCCCCGGCCATGAGCAGGATCGTCCGGATGCCCTTCCGTGCGTTCTCTGCCCGGATCTCCTTGACCAGGGTGGCAATGCCGGCGATACCCCCCACCTCCACCTGGGTGCCGTCGCCCTTCTGGATCCTGAAAGGCATCAGATGTCCGTGCAGGTCGTTGAAGAAGAGGATGGTCGTGCGTATCTGCCGGGCCTCCGGTCGCTTCCTTCCCCGGGGTGGCACCTGGGCCTGCACTTGGGTGGGCGCCCCCGATCCCAGGGGGGGGCCGCCGCCGGCATTGATGATCGGCGCCAGAGTGATCGCAAGGGCGAGGGAAAGGGTGAGCCGTCGGAGCCTATTCATGTCGCATTTCTCCAAGGTGGACTCAGTTTATAGGACACGGTCGAGGTTTTCGAATTTCAGGGTGTTCGGAGGGATCACTGTGCTAGTATGACCACTTACAACATGCATACGGTGTTCGGGAAGTCGGTTCAAAGCCGACACTGCCCCGCAACGGTAAGCGACGCACCTTAGGGTGTGCGGCCAGAAGCCAGGGTCACTGGGAAACCGGGAAGACTCTGGAGGATCGTCAGATCCAGCCTTATCGCAAGTCCGGAGACCGGCCCTGTGCTTAGAACCCCTGCCGAGGGAGCAGGCGGTGCCAGGGACACCAGTCCCTCGCCCTCCGTCCCCGGCAACCCGCAAGGAGCTTGGCGTGGGTCCCGAGAATTCGATACAGGTGGTACATCCCTCCCTGCCGGTGCAGATCAGGCTTCAGGACCGTCTTTGCGTGATTCTGGGCGGGGGGCGGGTCGCCCTTCGGAAGGCTCTGAAGCTCAAGGATGCGGGAGCCGTGGTGAGGGTCATCGCCCCGAGCCTCGAAGGGGATGCGGCCGCCTGGGCCAGTCTGGAGATCGAGCACGAGGCCCGGCCCTATGGGGGCCCTGCAGACCTCAAGGCCTTCCTGGTGGTGGCTGCCACCAATGATGCCGAGGCCAATGCCCAGATCGCCCGGGATGCCCGGTTGCAGGGCGCCATGGTGCTCCGGGCCGATGCCCCCGGGGATTCGGACATCAGCTTCCCCTCCACCCTGCGTCGGGGGGCTTTGAGTGTCTCCTTCGCCACCGACGGCCGCTGTCCGGCCCTGGCGGCCCGGCTCCGGCGGGAGGCAGAGGTCCGTTATGACGCGCACTACGAGGTCTTCCTGGATCTGATCGCCGAGCTCCGTGCCGAGCCGCGCTTCAAGGCCCTGCCGGGGCGTGACAGGGAACGCATTCTCACGGAGATCGCCGAGTCCGATCTCCTGGCCAGCCTGGGCTGGGAGCAGCCCGAGACGGTCCGCGCGGCCATCTTCCACAAGCTGGAGGAGCTTGAGCACCCGACCCCCCGGAAGGGCTCGGTCACCCTGATCGGGGCGGGTCCCGGGGACCCCGGGCTGCTGACCCTCAAGGCGGCGGAGGCCCTTCGGGGCGCCGAAATCGTGCTCCACGATGCCCTGGCCAATCCGGCCCTGCTGGATCTCCACGCGCCCCAGGCCGAGCGCATCGATGTGGGCAAGCACAAGGGGAATGCGGTGATGACGCAGACCCAGATCAATCAGCTCCTGGTCCAGTTGGGCCGGGAGGGCAAGCGAATCGTCCGCCTCAAGGGCGGAGATCCCTACCTCTTCGGCCGGGGGGGCGAAGAGGCCCGGGCATTGTCTGAAGCTGGCGTTGGCTTTCAGACGGTGCCCGGAGTAAGCAGTCTGAGTGCCGTTCCGGCGGCGGCGGGCATCCCCGTCACCGACCGCGATTTCGGCAATTCCGTGGGGGCCTTCAGCCTCCACAAGCATCACGGTGAGGGGCCCTGTGAGGACGAGTGGCATCGCATGGCCCACGGCCCGGAGACCCTGGTGCTCTTCATGGGCAAGTCCATGCTGCAGCACGCCTGCGATCGCCTGGTGGCCCACGGCCGCCCCGCCACCACGCCAGCGGCGCTCATCATCAACGGCACCCTGCGCAGCCAGCGGGTGATCCAGGGCACCCTGGAGACCCTGGCGGGGCAGGTGGCCAACGAGAAATACAGCGGGCCCGGCCTCATCGTCGTGGGCGAGGTGGTTGGCCTGCGGCAGATCCTTACCCCTTCGGAGGTCCTGGCATGAAGTCCCTGATCCATCACCTGATGGCCAACCCCATGAGCGGGGAGGACATCGAAAGGGCCTCCTTCGCCGCCATCGATCGCGAGGCTCCCGAGCACTGCTTCGATGCGGGGCAGTGGGGCGTGGCCCGACGCATGGTCCACACCTGTGCGGACTTCTCCATCCTGAAGGACCTGGTCTTTCATGCCGGGGCCGTGGAGGCGGGCATCCAGGCCCTCCGTAACGGCGCCCCCATCTTCACTGACGCCAACATGATCCGCTCGGGGCTGAGCCAGGCCCGTCTGAAGGCGGTGTATCCCGGCTATTCCCCCGCATCCCTCCACTGCCATGTGGCGGATCCCGATATCGCCGAGGAGGCCAAGCGCACGGGCCTCCCGCGGAGCCTCTTCGCCATCCGCAAGGCCAAGGCCCAGCTGGAGGGCGGGATTGTGGCCATCGGCAACGCCCCGGTGGCCCTGCTGGAGCTGAACCGCATGATCGTGGAGGAGGGCCTGCGCCCCGCGCTGGTGGTGGGCATGCCCGTGGGCTTTGTCCACGTGGTGGAGAGCAAGGATGAGCTGCTGGGACTGGATGTCCCCGCCATCGCCCTCAGGGGCCGTCGCGGGGGTAGCCCTCTGGTGGTGGCGACGATCCATGCGCTGGCGGTGCTGGCGAAGGAGCGGGGATGAGAGTGCTGAAAACTGCTTCAACACAGAGGGCACAGAGAAAAGCAAAAGAGAGGGCACAGAGAGGTTTGCGGGCAATGGTGCGCACTTCCCCGCGCCCCCGGCGGCTCCGCTTCGCGGAGGCGGTCGGCTTCGCCTCCCGCGTTCCGGGCGGACCTCGCCCCTCCGGCGCGCAGGCACGCCTCCTGGGCGCTGCCCGCCCGGAACCGGGCCGGGATCGGCTGAGGAGGCTGGGAGCCTCCCCCCGTCATTCTTTTTTCCATTTTTTCTCTTCTTTTGGCTTTTCCTCTGTGCCCTCTCTTTTTAACCTCCGTGCCCTCTGTGTTGACTCTTTTCAGCTTGGCGAGGACGCCTGACATGCCCACCCCCATCCTCATCGTGGCCTTCGGGGCCATGTCTTCGGCGGCCCGGGTGGCTTACGAGCACTTCGATGCTGAAGTCCGACTGGCCTTTCCTGGACGCGAGATCGCCTGGGCCTACACCGCCAAGAGCCTGGTGGCCCGCCTCCAGGCCAAGGGGGAGAAGGTTCAGCTCATCTCGGAGGCCTACGCCGATCTGAAGGCCCGGGGCTTCCGCAAGGTGGCCCTCCTGAGTCTTCACCTCGTGCCCGGCGAGCAGCATCAGGGCATCCTCGCGGAGGATACCCGGGGCCTTGAGGTGTCCTATGCGGGTCCCCTCCTGGGCACCCCGGCGGATATCGAAGCCGTCGCCCAGTGCCTGGGGGCGGAACTGCCCCAGGACCGGCCTGTGATGGTGGTGGCCCACGGGCACGCCCACGAAGCGAAGTTCAACGAGGAGCTGAAGGCCCTGGCGGATCGCCTGGGGCAGCTCCATCCCGAACTCCTCATGACCCGCCTGGAGGGTGACGACGCTCCCGAGGCCCTGGAGTCCTTCATGGGGCGCGCCCGGGCCGCGGGAAAGGTCCATGTGGATCCCTTCCTTTATGTGGCGGGGGACCATGTCCGCAACGACATCCTGGGGGAGGAGGAGGACAGCCTCAAGTCCCGCCTGGGGGTTCCGGACTTCAGCTTCGGGGCCGTGCTCGGGGAAAGGCCCTGGGTTCGCCACCACTTCATTGAACAGCTTCGCAACGCACTGGAGACGGCATGATCATGCAACCTGAGAAGGGCCACTTCTACGCCGTGGGTGTGGGCCCCGGAGCCCCGGATCTCATCACCCTGCGCGCCGCCCGCCTCATCGAGGATTGCGACGTCGTGGTGGCCCCCCGCAGCAACCGCAGCGAGGAGAGCCTGGCCCTCAGGATCGCCGCCGCTCACATCAAGGGCCAAGAGGTTCTGGAGCAGGTCTACCCCATGGTCCGGGACCAGGAGAAGACCCGTGCGGCCTGGGCCGAAGTGGCGGACTGGATCCTGCCCCGACTTGAGGCGGGCAAGTCCGTGGTCCAGATCACCCTGGGGGATCCCCTCATTTACAGCACCAGCGCCTATCTCCTGGAGGCCCTGGCGGAGCGGGTGAGCCCGGAGCGGCTCCACATCGTCCCGGGCATCAGCGCCATGCAGGCCGCCGCCGCGTCCTTCGGTCTGCCCCTGACCCTTCAGGAGGACCGCCTCACCCTCATGCCCGCCACGGACCTCGATGCGGTGTCCGAGGCCCTGGACCGCTCCGAGACCCTGGCCCTCTACAAGGTGGGGGGAGGCCTCCCGGCCCTGCGGGAACTGCTTAAATCCAAGGGCCTCCTGGAGTGCTCACGTCTGGCCTACGCCGTCGAGCAGGAGGGACGGGAACAGCTCTTCACGAACCTGGATGACGTGGACGCCTCCCTGGGCTACATGAGCGCCGTCCTGGTCCACAAGGCCCACAAGCCTTGGATCGCCTGATGCGCGAGGGTTTCACCACAGGCGCCTGCGCGGCGGCGGCCACCCAGGCCGCCGCCCGCCGGGCTCTGGGGCTGGAACCCATGGCGGTGGAATCCATCGTCTTCCCGGACGGGAGCCGGGACCATCTGTCCGTGCTATGGACCTGTCCGATTGCGGAGGGGGCAGAGGCCGCGGTCTGCAAGGATGCCGGGGACGACCCCGATATCACCAACGGTTCCGAGATCCGGGTCCGCCTTCGCTGGCGGGAGGATGATCGGATCACTTTCAAGGCTGGAGACGGGGTGGGTACTGTGACCCTCCCGGGTCTCCAGATCCCGGCGGGGCAACCCGCCATCAATCCGGGCCCCCGGCACATGATGGAAGTCGCCCTGCGCAGCCTTTCGCAGCGGGGCGCCGAACTCGAAGTCTCCATCCCGGGGGGGGTGGAGCTGGCGGCCCGGACATTCAACCCCCGTCTCGGTGTCCGGGGCGGGCTCTCGGTGCTTGGCAGCACGGGCCGGGTCAGGCCCTTCAGCCACGCGGCCATCAAGGCCACCATCAAGCTCGCCCTGGAGGTGGCCTGGGCCGCGGGCTACCGGAAGGTGGCCTTGGTGCCAGGGCATATCGGCGAAAAGGCCGCCCGGGCTCACTTCGAGCTGGGGCCCGAACAGGTGGTAGAGGTCTCCAACGACTGGGGCTTCGCCCTGGAGACCGCGCGGGATATCGGCTTCGAGGATTTCCTGCTGGTGGGCCATCCCGGCAAGCTGGCCAAGCTCTGGATGGGCCACTGGGATACCCACAGTTCCAGAAGTCCCAGCCCGGTTCCGCCGGTGTTGGAGATGGCCCAGCACCTGACCCGGCGGTCCCTGGCCGATATTCCCACCGTGGAAGGGATCTTCCAGGCCATGGATCCCGGCGAGCGGACCCTTCTGGCCCGGATCCTGGAGAGCCGCATCCAGGAGGCCGTGGAGCCCTTGGTGGGGCACCCTGCCATCGTGGCCCTCTGCACCATGGATGGAAGGTTGTGGGGGGCGGCATGAAAAGCATGTCTCACGCGGAGGCGCGGAGGGCGCGGAGCCTGGAGCCAGGGAGGAGATGGCGAGTGGCCGCCTCAACCCCTTCCGATTCCGCCCTCAATCTCTTTTCCTGCTTTCTCCGCGCCTCCGCGTCTCCGCGTGAGGCTCTCTTCCCGGAGGTGCTGTCATGACGGCTCCGCTCCTCATCGTTGGCTGTGGCCCCGGAGCCCCGGACCTCATCACCCCGGCTGCCCGCAGGGCCGCTCTGGAAGCTGAAGTATTGGCCGGGACACCCCGGCTCCTGGAACTCTTTCCGGAGGCCCCCGGGGAGCGGCTGGCCTATGCCGGAGGGCTGGAGCCCTTCCTGCAGGGCCTGGAAGCCCGAGTGGGGAAGAAGCGCATCACCGTGCTGGTCACGGGCGATCCTGGTGTTGCCAGCCTGGCGGGGACGCTGCGGAGACGCTTCGGGAAGGACGCCTGTCGTGTCATCCCGGGCATCAGCAGCGTGCAGCTGGCCTTTGCCGAGGCTGGCCTGGACTGGATGGATGCCCGGATTCTGAGGGCCCACGGCGAGGTGCCCGAGTGGGATCCCGCCTGGGCCGTCCATGCGGGGCCCTTCGCCATCCTGGCGGGCGCCGACGAGGCCGCCGTCTTCGCCGCCAAGCTGGCGGCCCACCTGGATCGGGAAGCGGTCTGGCGTTGCGAGCGCCTGGGCTTGCCGGGCCAGCGGATCGATCGCATGGAACCCGCGGCCCTGGCCCGGGCGGGCTGCGATTCCCTGAGTGTGCTCATTGTTGAAGGAGAAGTGCGATGAAGGTGTGGTTTGTGGGCGCTGGCCCCGGTGATCCCGAACTCCTGACGGTGAAGGCCCGCCGTCTCCTGCGCAACGCCAAGGTCTGCATCTATGCCGGGAGCCTGGTGAATCCCCAGGTCCTGGAGGAACTGCTGCCCACCTGTGAGCGCCATGACAGTGCCGCCATGAGTCTGGAGCAGACCACGGCGATCTGCGCCGAGGCCCAGAAGCGGGACATCGACGTGGTCCGTCTCCACAGCGGTGACCCCAGCATCTATGGGGCCATCCGGGAGCAAATGGAGGAACTGGATGCCCTGGGCATCGAGTACTCCGTGGTCCCCGGCGTGAGCGCCTTCCAGGCCAGCGCCGCCGCCCTCTGCGCCGAGCTGACGGTGCCCGAGCTGAGCCAGACCATCGTCCTGAGCCGCACCAAGGGCCGCACCCCCATGCCCGAATGGCAGGATCTGCCCCAGCTGGCGGCCCTGCGGGCCTCCCTTTGCCTCTACCTCTCGGCCCACAAGATCGCCGAAGTCGCGGCGGAGCTGATCCCCTTCTACGGAGCCGAATGCCCGGCGGCGGTGGTCCACAAGGCCTCCTGGCCCGACGAGAAGATCTACAAAGGCACCCTGGCCACCATCGGGGAGATGACGAAAGAGGTCAACATGACCGCCCTCATCCTGGTGGGGCCCGCCCTGGCCCGGGGCCACGCCAAGTCCAAGCTCTACGACGCCAGCTTCGCCCATGGGTTCCGCAGTGCCGAATGATCTGGCGCTCATCACCCTCTCGAAAGAGGGGCTGAAGGTCTGCCGCCTCCTGGCCGAGCGGCTGGGGCCTGCGGATCTGTACGTCCACCGTGATATCCCCTGCGAGGGGGCCGAGCCCTTCGAGCGGGTGGTAGAGCTGAGCCCCCGGATCTTCCACGCCTACCGTCGGCTGGTCTATGTCATGCCCTCGGGGGTGGTGGTCCGGGCCATCGCCTCCTCGGTGCAGCACAAGCTCCAGGATCCGGCGGTCGTGGTGCTGGATGTCCTGGGCCGCTGGGCCGTGAGCCTGCTGAGCGGCCACGAGGGAGGGGCCAACGACCTGACCCTGGCGGTGGCCAATGCCCTGGGGGCGGAGCCGGTGATCACCACCACCTCCGAGGCCGCCAAGGATCTCATCGTGGGGCTGGGCTGCCGCCGGGGGACCTCGGCCGAGGCCCTGGAGGCCGCCCTGCGGGAGGGGCTTGTCCAGTGCGGCGGAGACCTCGCCCAGGTGCGCTACCTGGCCAGCGTGGACCTCAAGGCCGACGAGGAAGGGCTCCTGGAGCTGTCCCGGCGCCTGGAGATCCCCCTTCGCATCATTACGTCCGAGGAGATCCGCAAGGCTCCCCTGGACCTTCAGGAAACCGGCGCTGCCCGCAGACACCTTGATCTGCCCGCGGTGGCCGAACCCGCGGCGCTCCTGGCTGGGCGCCGCACCCGACTGATCCTGCCCCGCACCATTGTCGGAGGCGTCACCGTGGCTGTGGCCCGGGAGGAGGAACCCGTATGAGCGGAAAACTGAGCGTGGTGGGCATCGGCCCCGGCAGCACCCTGGATCGCACCCGCCGGGCCGAGAACGCCATCCTGGAGGCTTCCGTGGTGGCGGGCTACGACCTCTATCTGGAGCATGTGAAGGATCTGTTGCCGGGCAAGGAACAGATCGCCTCCGGCATGATGGCCGAGGTGGAGCGCTGCCGGGCCGCCCTCCAGGCCGCCCAGGCCGGGGCCCAGGTGGCCCTCGTGTCCAGCGGCGATGCCGGGATCTACGGCATGGCGGGTCTGGCCCTGGAGATGGCCGAGGCCGAGGGCTTCTCGGTCCCCATCGAGATCGTCCCCGGCGTCAGCGCCGCCCAGTCCTCGGCGGCCCGCATGGGGGCTCCCCTCATGCTCGATTGGGCCTGCATTTCGCTTTCCGATCTGATGGTGGACTGGGACACCATCCGCCGCCGAATCGCTGCCGTGGCCGAGGCCGATATGGTCCTGGCCCTCTACAATCCCCGCAGCAAGCGCCGGATCAAGCAGCTCGAAGAGACCGTGGAGATCCTGCTGAAGCACCGTCCGGGTTCCACTCCCGTGGGCATCGCCACCGCTGTGGGGGCCCCGGAGGAGCGCATCGTCCTTTCCACCCTGGACCGCCTGCTCTCCGAGGACGTCGGGATGCGTAGTCTGGTCATCGTCGGCAACAAAGGCAGCCGGGTCAGTTCGGGTTGGTTCATCACCCCCCGGGGCTACGAACTATGAGGGACGAGGGGGATCGTGTTCCGGTGGTCCTGCTCGTGGGCGGGACTTCGGAGACCGGCCCCCTGGCCTCGGCCATCATGGCCCGGGGCCTGGCCGTGCTCATTTCCACCGCCACGGACGCCCCTCTGGATCTTCCGGAGGGGGCCCGTCGGCGCTGGGGGCGCCTGGACGCCGAGGGCTTGGTGGAGCTTTGCCGGGCTGAGGACATCCGTGCCCTGGTGGATGCGGGCCACCCCTTTGCCGTGGAGTTGCACGAAAGCATCCGGGAGGCCGCCCGATTGAGCGGCCTCCCGATGCTGCGCTTCCTTCGTGCCGGTGCAGGGTTGGAGGGGGTTGAGGGGATCCACTGGGCCACGGATCACGAGGAGGCCGCCCGGGTGGCCTTCGGGTTCGGCTGTCCCGTGATGCTCACCACCGGGAGTCGGAACCTGGCGCCCTATGTCCGGGCCTCCCGGGAGACCGGGCTGCCCTTGTACGCGCGGGTGCTGGATCACGAGGAGAGTCTCAAGAGCTGTAGGGAGGCCGGTCTTCCGGACAGCGCCCTGATCGCCATGCGGGGTCCCTTCGATCTGGAGACGAACCGCCGGCACCTGCGGGAGACCGGGGCAGGGGTGCTGGTCAGCAAGGAGAGCGGGGAGGCGGGGGGCCTGGATGCCAAGCTGGAGGCTGCACGCCTGGAGGGGGTGCAAATGGTGCTGATCCGGAGGCCGGGTGACGGCTGTGGCTTGTCCTTTGATGAACTGACCTGTCAGCTTTCGGAAATTCTGCACTGTTGAGGACCGTTTCTCCGTGATTTGGCTAAACTGACGGTAGTTCATATCAGCATATCAGGGAGGCACCCCATGGCCCTCGACTTCCAGGATCTCATCCAGGCTGCTCTGGATCGCAAGGCTGACCACGCGGCCATCGCCCTGACTTCCCAGATCAGCTTTGTTCCGGAATTCCGCAAGGCATGTGAGCAGGATACCTGCCGCAAGTACGGCACCAACTGGATGTGCCCTCCGGGGGTGGGCCCCTTCGAGGAACTGAAGGCTCAGGCCCTGGAGTACAAGCAGGGGCTCTTCTTTCAGACCGTCCACCAAGTGGCCAGTTCCTTCGATCTCAAGGGCATGTTTGCGGCCAAGAAGGTCCATGACCCGATCTTCCGGGAGATCATGACCTATTTCCGCAGCCGTCCGGAAATCAAGCGGATGCTGGCCCTCAATGCCGGGGCCTGCGAGCTGTGCGAGCGGTGCACCTATCTGGATGACCCCCGGAAGCCCTGTCGCTTCCCGGAACAGGCCTTCCCGTCCGTCGAGGCCTACGGCATCGATGTCATCAACCTGGAAAAGGCCATCAACATCCCTTACTACAACGGCAAGAACACCGTCAGCTACGTGGGGATGATCCTCTTCGAAGCCGAGTAGGCTCTTAGGCTCTCAATACGGTGTTGTAGGTGGTCTGCAGTTCCTGGACTGTCCGGGTCATCCTCTGTAGGTAATCGGGATCGAGCTTTCCGTAGACCTCGGTGTTGAGCTCGAGCACCACGGGGACAAGCCGCTCCCAGAGGGCGTGGCCCTCCCGGGTCAGGCGTACGATATAGGAACGACGGTCCGAGGGATTGCTTTCTCGGCGCACAAAGCCTTTCTCCTCGAGTTTCCAGATCACCCGGATGGTGGAGGGCAGGTCCCGCTCCAGTTCATCCATCAATTCGGAGGGCGTGATGCCCTCCTTTTCTTTGAGCCCCGCCAGGATGCCCCACTGGACGGGCGTAATGTCGAAGGGCGCCAATCGGCGGTACAGGGCTGCGGTGGCCGCCGCAGAGGTGCGGGCCAGATTGAATGCAAAGGATTCGAACAGGGCGTATTTGGTCATGGGAGTCACCTGCGCCTGGGGTTGATCGTCTAGTCGTGAAGGGGTACGGGTAGCCACGCAGCAGCCAGTGACGAGGGGCAAAGGGGATTGAAGGGAGGGCAGAGGACCCCCCCCACCCGTGACGGCCTTCATCACTGGCTTCTCTGCGGTATTGGATGATCAGGGCTGCGGGAGAAGGGGACGGACGCCCCTTCGCTCTCGCTACTTCTTCCAGCGGATGACGCCGCCGAGGAGGTTGGGATCCAGGTTCCAGACCATGTCGTAGGCCTTGGAGATCTCCTCCCACTCGAAGCGGTGGCTGATCAGGGGGCGGATGTCGAGGGCCCCGAACTTGATGAGGTTCAGGAAGACCCGGATATCCTCGTCACTGGTCCAGGTGTCGGAGTTGACGTAGCGGGTGAGGTGGTCGGCCATGACCGGGGGCCACTCGCCCTTGATGGTCAGGTCGGCCCGGCGCAGGGCAAAGGGCTTGGAATTGATGTAGCCGCCGATGAGGGTGGCGCCCTTCTGCATCAGGTTGTTGTCGTACTGGGGGGCGTCTCCTCCGTGGACCTGGGACATCATCATGACCCGGCCGCGCTCAGAGACCAGCTCGAAGGCCTGATCCAGGGGCTTGCGGGCGCCGGTGGCCTCGAAGATCACGGGGATGCCGCCCCAGCCGATGCTTTCGATCACGCGTTCCAGCTCACCGGGCTGGGTCTTGGGGTTGATGGCGTACTGGACGCCCATCTTGCGGGCGTTGTCGAGGCGGCGGTCGTCGAGATCGGTGACGATGAGGGGCATGGCGCCGGCGAGGCGGGCCAGCTGGGCCGTGATGGCGCCCACGAGGCCCTGACCCATAACCAGGGTGGGCTCGCCGAGCTTGATGCCGGTGCGGCGGATGGCATACATGCCGGTGTGGGCCAGATTGAAGAAGGCGGCCTGCTGCATATCGATGCCGTGGGGTGCAGGCGTGCAGTTCTTCACATCCATGAGGAGAAATTGGGCGTGCTGGCCGGTGGTGACGACGGGATCGCCCACCTTGAGCTCGGTGACATCGGGGCCGACTTCGATGACGCGGGCAGCCATGCTGTAGCCGATGGGCTGGGGCAGCGGCACGATGTGGTTGCCCATGAGAGCGTTCTCGGTGCCCATGCTGATGGTACTGTATTCAGCCTCGAGCAGGACCTGGCCAGGGCCAGGGGCGGCCAGTTCCTTGGTCTTCAAGACGACTTTGCCGGGTTCGGCGACGGCATATTGGGTGATCATTCTTCCATCTCCTCTGGGCTTCAATAGAGTGGACTTGCGTGGTGTTGACAGAAAAAAGCGGCCCGCACTCATACCGATACGGGCCGCCACATACCTGCTGGTAATTTTGGACCCTTAGGCCTGGATGCTGGCCCCGATCTTGCGATCGGCGAGCTTGCCCATGCCCAGGGCGGCCACGGCGCCAATGAGGCCGAGGATGACCACGATGTTGATGGGCCACTGGTAGTGGCCAGTCACATGAAGGGCGCTGGCTCCGGCGGCCACACCGGCCGTGCCGGCGAACATGCTGATGCCCTGGGCGGTGCCGCAGATACGGCCCACCACGTGCTCAGGATAGTTCTTGGCGAAGAAGGCCATGAGCACAGGGTTGATCATGGCCATGAAGAAGCCAGCCAGGACCAGGCAGGGCACCAGGGCTGCGCTGCCGGTGACGGCGGGGAACTTGATGGCGAAGGCGAAGATGGCGAAGAACAGGCAGGCCAGGAAGGCAACGGGCTTGGCGTTGCCGCCGAAGACCTTCTCCACGATGAAGCCGCTCAGGGCAGCGCCAACCATTAGGGCGATGGAAACCATAGACATGTACTTGCCAGCGGTCATGGGGCCCATGCCCAGGCCGATGCCGGGAATGGCGATGTAGCCGGGGACGATGTCGTTGTAGCCTTGGAAGAGCCAGCCGAGCGCGACGACCACGACGAGGGTTGCCCAGGTTACGGGCTGCTTCATGGCCCAGGCGAAGGCGTTGTCAGAGTTGGCGGCACCGGCAACCTCGGGCTGAGGCATTTCGGGGGCATTGGGGCCGAAGGCAACCACAATGGCCAGGACGAGGGCGATGATGCCGACGATGCTGACAGCGGCCATGGCCTTCATGGGGTCACCGGTCTTCATGAGGAAGGCGGGGGCGATGCTGAAGCCGAGAGTGATTCCGACGCCCATGGCCAGACCCTGGGCACCGGTGACGGTGCCACGCTCTTCAGGCACGAACCACTCGGCGGCAACCTTGCCAGCGGAAGCCATGATGGGGCCGCCACCGATGGCCTGGAGGGATCGGAGCACGGAAAGCCCCAGGATGCTCCTGCCGAAGAATGGGGTCAGCACCAGGCCGATGACCATCAGGGCAAGGCAGCCGATCCAGACCTTAGTGAAGCCGAACCGGTCCAGGAGCCAGCCACCACCGATGGCGGCCAAGGCGCCAAAGAGGTTGAAGGTGCCCATGGTTGCGCCGACCACTGCGCCGGGTTCAGTTTGCAGGGCCTTGCAGAGGTCGCCGATCATGGGCGCGGGTGCGATCAGAGTGACGGCGTTGGTCATGCACGCGAGTACCAGTGCGATCAACACAACCCAGCGGAATGCGGGCTTTTCTGTGCTCATATTATGCTCCTTGTTGTTTTATTGCGGTTTGGGGAAGGCCACTAAAGGGGCAGAATGACCAAAGTCCTCCTGCCCCTTTGGGTGAGGCGTCAGCTCACTTGAAGAAGAAATCGACCTGCAGACGGAAGAAGTTGTCCTTCTGGCCGGCGGTGCAGGCAGTGCTGCTGTCCTGGATGAGAGTCCCATTGTTGATGTACTTCTGGACGTCATACCAGGCGGTGATCAGGACGCAGTCCATGGGGGTGTAATGGGCCCCGAAGCGGACACCCTTCATGTTCTTGTAGTAGCGCATATCGTTCCACATGATCGAGTTGCCCTCGAGGTTGTGGTAGGCCGCGTAGATATCGAAGGTGCCGGGCACGAAGGGGATGGCGTTGCCGTACTTCAGCTGGGCATAGGTGCCCTTGTTGTCGGTGTCATAGCTGCTCTTGATGAAGCAGCCTTCGAATGAGAAGTTCATGGGGAGCTTGGTGTCGAAGCCGCCTTCGAAGTAGTTCATGTATTCACTGTCGTGGCGGGGGCCGTACAAGCCTGCAGTTGCGTCGTAGACGGCATAAGCAGCAGCGGGGGCCAGTCCGAGGTTGCTCTGGTTCCGCTGGAAGGAGAGCTTGACGTTGGCGGTCTTGGGGATGACGGCGACGGCGGCTTCAGCGGCCATGTAGCCCATGGAGGCAAAGGTGCCGCCGGGGACGTAGTTGGTGTTCTGGCCACCGGTCAGGGTCAGGCGGACCTGATCGATGGGGCTGAAGCCCACCTGGGCGCCGCTGACGTAGAGGTAGTCGCCGTGGCTGATGCCGTAGGCGGGATCGTAGCGGAAGCGGCCGGCCTTGACGTTCAGCTTGGCCACATCCCAGTTGGCATTCACATAGGCGTTCTCGAAGAGGTGGGTCCAGTCCGATTTGTCATCGGGGAAGCTGGATCCATTGAGGTTCTGGTTCTCTTCTGTCTGGCGGTACTGCTTGTGGAGCTCGCTGGTGGTCTCGAAGCTCATGTGGTCATTGATCTTGAATCCCAGGTTCAGGATTCCCACGAAGCTCAGGTCGGTGCGGCCTTCGACTTCCATGTGGTCGTAGCGGTTGCCCATGATGCCGAAGTAGTGGAAGCGATCACCGATGGAGTCGGCTGCGGAAGCGGCACTTCCCGCACACAGGGCGGCGGTCAGGGCCAGGATTGCACTTTTCTTGTTCATGTTGTCTGCCTTTCCTTTTGGGTTGTGTGTTGACTGCTTGAAGCTTGAGCTTGGATTTGTGGCACTTTTAGCGGCCTAAACAGGTAGTCCCACCCACCTTTTGGGCCTGCTGAAGAGGTGTTGCTGATTGGCCTTGTTTCCTCCTAGTGCTTGGCATCAATGGGTTTCTGGATGAGCTCGATCAGATTGCCGGTGTTGTCACGAATGAATGCGACCTTGTCGCCCTGCATGGGGAAGACGTCCATGGCGATATCGACCTCTTTTGACTTCAGGTCGGCCATCAACGTGTCGAGATCCTGCACAAGATAGGCAACGTGCTTGGTTCCATGGGTCCGGATATCCAGGTTGGGCGTGCGGCGATCCTCGGGCAGGGGAGCCGCGCCCTCGTAGTAGAAGAGTTCGATGCTCCAGTCTCCCAGTTCCAGGAAGGCGATCCGAGCCAGATGGGGAATTACCATATCTGAAACAAGTTTGTAGCCGAACATCTTCTGGTACCAAGCGATGGACTCATCCATATTCGCGACGCTTATCCCCTGGTGGAGCGGCTGTATTGTTACGTTTGATAATTCTTGCGACATCAATGCTCCTATTGTTGAAAATGCATAGGTATATTTATTGCGATATTTACATACCGCACTGAGAGGAATGGTCGCTCAGTTTGTTTTGCTGATTGGGTCCAGATAATGCCTTGTAAAACAAGGCGATGCCCTATGCTCAAAATAGCCATGGATCGGGATCGGGTTCCATGATGGATTCTGAACGATAAAGGTAGATGACCTATCCAGTATTCAAAGGTGAAGGGGAAGCGTCCAATTCGAATTTTCAATACGGCATGTTGTATTGTTGAAATTAAAAATAAACTAATAATAAAAAATGTGGCCAGAGGATCTTTACATTGATGTTGATCATGAATAAAAATTCACAAGGGCCGGAAAAACTTATAGCCTTCGGCCATACCTGGATGGGGCGTTCGTTCAGGGTGTGGGTTTGTGGGAGGGTGAAGGCCGATTCCCTCCTGGCCTCCTGATGGATCAAGCCTTTTTAAGAGTATAAAAATCTATAACTTGCGTCAGTATGGGCTGTCTGGCCATGGGTGGCGGAAGTGGAGGCTGTCACAAGCGTTGAGTTCGTGCTACTCGAGAAAAATATCTCGATATACTTTTCTTGACTTTGTAGCCCCACAGGGGACCGCTGCCCCATAAGCAGGCGGATTCCGTCATATGCAACCCGGAGACTTCCTATGTCCATAAACACAAGTGAGGCCCCGCATTCGGCGAGGCAGTTTGCCAAGGTCCTTCAGATCCTGGCGTCCTTCGGGAACGAGGAGGCCAAGCTGGTGCCCATCCTCCAGGCCGTGCAGGAGGAATACCGTTACCTCCCCGAGGAGGTGATGACCTTCGTGGCCACGGCCCTGGGAGTGCCTCCCGCCAGGGTATACGGCGTCGCCACCTTCTACGGCCACTTCGCCCTGGAGCCCAAGGGCAAGTACGTGGTGCGGGTCTGCGATGGCACGGCCTGCCACGTGAAGGGCAGCCAGAACCTGGTGGATACCCTGCGGGGCATCCTGAAGCTGCCGGAAGGGAAGAAAACCACACCGGACATGCTCTTCACCCTGGAGACCGTGAGCTGCCTGGGGGCTTGCGGCCTGGCGCCCGCGGTGGTCATTAACGAGGATGTCCACGGCCTCATGACCCCCGAAAGCACCGCCGCACTGATTGAAGGCATCCGCCGGGAGGAGGGACTGTGAGCACTGTCGCCATGGATTTGAACCTGGAGAAGATTGGAACGGACTACGACGCAGTGGCTTCGCGATGCGCCCGCCGGGTGGTTATCTGTGCCGGGACCGGCTGCATGGCCGGGGGCGCCTTGAAGGTCTTCAAGGCTATGCATGAAGAGGCCAAGGCTCAGGGGATCTCGCTGGAGATCAACCTGGATTTCGAGGAGACCGGGGACCGGGACGGTCTGCTCACCAAGAGTGGCTGCCAGGGCTTCTGCCAGATGGGGCCCCTGATGTCCATCGAGCCCGATGGCATCCTTTACTGCGGCGTGAAGCCCGCTGATGTGGCCGAGATCCTCCGCAAGACCTTCCGGGGTGGCGAACTGGTGGAGCGCCTGCTGTACAAGGTGCCGGCCACCGGCCAGGTCTGCAAAGGACACGGTGACATCCCCTTCTACACCCAGCAGAAGCGGACAGTCCTGGCGGCCTGCGGGAGCATGGATCCCGAGGACGTGCGGGAGTACATCGCTCGGGGGGGCTATGCGGGTATCCGTAAGGCTGTTCTCGAGATGAGCGATGAGGATATCTGCAAGTCCATGCTGGACTCCGGTCTGCGGGGTCGTGGCGGGGGGGGCTTCCCCACGGGCCGAAAGTGGGATCTGACCCGTATCCAGCCCAAGGGCAAGAAATACATTGTCTGCAACGGGGATGAAGGGGATCCCGGGGCCTTCATGGATCGTTCGGTGATGGAGGGCAATCCCCATGCGGTTATTGAAGGAATGATGATCGCGGCCCGTGCCGTGGGCGCCGACGAGGGCTACGTCTACGTCCGTGCGGAATATCCGCTGGCCGTGGCCCGCCTGCGCAGGGCCGTAAAGGCCGCCGAGGAGATCGGCATCCTGGGAGAGGCCATTTTCGGGAGTGACTTCAGCTTCCGGCTGCAGGTTATGGAAGGCGCCGGTGCCTTCGTGTGTGGTGAGGAGACCGCCCTGCTTGCCTCCATCGAAGGCAAGCGGGGCATGCCCATGCCCAAGCCCCCCTTCCCGGCCCAGAGCGGGCTCTGGGGCAAACCCACGGTCATCAACAATGTCGAGACCCTGGCCTCCGTGCCCCTCATCCTGAGCCACGGCCCTGCCTGGTACCGCGCCATGGGCACCGCAAAGAGCCCCGGTACCAAGACCTTCGCCCTGACGGGACACGTGGCCAACACCGGCCTCATCGAAGTGCCCTTTGGGGCCACGCTTCGGCAGATCGTCTTCGAGATTGGCGGGGGCATCACCGGCAAGGATGGCGCCATCGACAACGACGCCTTCAAGGCCGTGCAGATCGGCGGGCCTTCGGGGGGCTGTCTCACCCGGGAGCACCTCGATCTGCCCATGGACTTCGACAGCCTGACTAGCATCGGTGCCATGGTGGGCTCCGGCGGATTGGTGGTGATGAACCAGTCCACCTGCATGGTGCGCATTGCAAAGTTCTTCATGCAGTTCACCCAGAACGAATCCTGTGGGAAGTGTGTGCCCTGCCGCGAGGGCACGAAGCAGATGCTTCAGCTTCTGGATGACATCACCGAGGGCCGTGCCACGGAGGAGACCCTCCCCCTCTTGGAGCAGTTGGCCAGGAACGTCAAGCTCGGCTCCCTCTGTGGGCTGGGCAAGACCGCGCCCAATCCCGTGCTCTCCACCCTGAAGCAGTTCCGTGCGGAGTACGAAGCCCATGTCCACCGCAAGGTGTGCCCCAGCCGGGAGTGCAAGGCCCTGGTCACGCCGGAGATCAAGGCGGACCGCTGCAAAGGATGCACGCTCTGCGCCCGCAAGTGCCCCGTCGGCGCCATCGAAGGCGAGCGCAAAGCCCTCCACACCATTGACGCCTCCAAGTGCATCCGCTGCGGCGTCTGTGTCGAAGCCTGCAAGTTCAACGCGATTTCCGGGATCTGAGGAACTACCCATGACTGCTGAAATGAACCTGACCATCGATGGCCTCCAGGTCGACATCCAGGACGAAAAGAACATCCTGGAGGTCATCCGCAAGGCCCACATTGAACTCCCCACCTTCTGCTACCACAGCGAACTCTCGGTTTACGGCGCCTGTCGCCTCTGCATGGTGGAGGTGGAGGGGCGCGGCCTGGTGGCCGCCTGCTCCACGGCCCCGGAGCCCGGCATGAAGCTCCGCACCCAGACCCCCCAGGTCCGGGAGTTGCGGAAGATGAACATCGAACTGCTGCTGGCCAGCGGCAATCACGACTGCCCGACCTGCGGCAAGAGTGGCTCCTGCAAGCTCCAGAGCCTGGCGGAACGCCTGGGCGTCACCAAGATCCGCTTCAAGGCCCCCATTCCCGAGCGTCCACTGGACACCAGCTCCCCCAGCATCCTGCGGGATCCCTCCAAGTGCATCCTGTGCGGCGATTGTGTGCGTTTCTGTGACGAGATCCAGGGAATCGGCGCCATCGGCTTCACCCACCGCGGCTCGGAGGCCACGGTGGCGCCTGCCTTCAATAAGGGCATCGCCGAGGTGGATTGCGTCAACTGCGGCCAGTGCGCCGCCGTCTGCCCCGTCGGGGCCATTACGGTCAAATCCGATATCGAGCAGGTCTTCGCTGCCCTGGGGGATCCTGCCAAGACCGTGATCGTGCAGGTGGCTCCCGCCGTGCGCTCCGCCATCGGCGAAGCCTTCGGCCTCCCCAACGATACCTTCAGCACCATGGGGCGTATCGTCTCGGCCCTCCGCCGTCTCGGTTTCCACAAGGTCTACGACACCTCTTTCACCGCCGATCTCACCATCTGGGAAGAAGCGACGGAGTTCCTGCAGCGCAAGGAGAAGGGCGGCAAGCTGCCCCTCTTCACCAGCTGCTGCCCGGCCTGGGTCAAGCTGGTGGAACACGATCTGCCGGAGATCCTGGACAACCTCTCCTCCTGCCGCAGCCCCCAGGCCATGTTCGGCAGTCTGGCCAAGGAGATCCTGCCCGGGAAGCTGGGGGTCAAGCGGGAAGACCTCGTTGTGGTCTCGGTGATGCCCTGCACCGCCAAGAAGTTCGAGGCCACCCGGCCTGAACTGGGACAGGTTGGTGCGCCAGATACGGATCTGGTCATCACTACCCAGGAACTGGCCAGGATGATTCAGGATGCGGGTCTTGTCTTCGAGGAACTCCCGGTGGAAAGCCTGGATATGCCCTTCGGCTTCAAGACCGGCGCGGGCGTCATCTTTGCCAACTCCGGGGGCGTGAGTGAGGCGGTGGTGCGCTATGTTGCGGGCCAGCTCGGGGAGGAGAGCCCCGCCATCCGGGAACTGCGTTCCGATCGCAGCCGTCGCACCCTGGAGCTTCCGACCAGGCTGGGCCCGGTCCGCATCGGCGTGGTCTACGGCCTGGCCGAGGCCCAGCGGCTGGTGAAGGAGATCCAGGCCGGTGAAAGCGACCTGGATTTCGTGGAGGTCATGGCCTGCCCCGGAGGCTGCATCGGGGGGGCGGGCCAGCCCGTCACCCATTCGGACAAGGTCCGCGGCCAGCGCACCCAGGCCATCCGCCGGGTGGATGCGGCCCTGGACCTGCATTGCCCCCAGGAGAACCACTACGTCAAGGAGATCTACTCGGAGCGTCTCGAGACGCCCAACAGTCACCAGGCCCACCATCTGCTGCACACTCACTATCAGAGCCGCAGGCGCATCCAGGGGGAAGGGATCTCACTCAGTGAAGTGACCGGGGTGCCCAAGATTCCTGTCAGTTTCTGCGTGGGCACGGCCTGCCATCTTCGCGGGGCTGAAGTCCTTCTGAAGAAGGTCATGGCCTGCGTCGAGGAGGAGGATCTGGGCGAGCGCTTCGATGTCAGGGCCACCTTCTGCATGGAGGCCTGTGATCGTGGCCCGACGGTCAAGGTCGATGACATCGTGCTCCACGGGGCCACCGTGGAATCCGTGATGGGGCTCATCCGGGAGGTGTTGGTCGAGAAGGTGGAATAGAACGTTTTTTTACGATTCTGGGTCTGATGATTTGAGACTTTGATGCATGGAGTTGAAGGGGCTGATGGCTTGGGGGGTGGGGATTTGTGCATTGGCGATGAGAAAGCGCATTTCCGCCCCCCAAAAAACGACATTCGGCGGTTGTCGGGGAGCGTTACCCGCTTATCAATGCGAGGGGGCGAGTAAAGGAACTCGATGGTTGGGTTTTGGTGCAATATAAGGAATCGTCTCGGAAGGATTTTGGGTGGATTTACGTCAGCTACGCTGTTTTCTGTCTGTGGCTGGGCTATTGAGCTTTACCAAAGCAGCGAAGCGGCTTGGGATGACCCAGCCCGGCATCAGCTATCAGGTGAGTTCTCTGGAACAGGCCCTTGGTTTGAAACTCTTTCTCAGGGGGGCCCGGGTCATTCAGCTCACGGCCGCCGGGCACTACTTTCTGACCAACCTCCAGCGGCTTTGTGCAGAGTATGAAGGCGTGGTGGCGACCTGTCGTGCCGTCCCAGGGGAGGAAGTCGAGGGGGGGCGCGAGCTGGAGGCCTTCCCGGATATCCGTCAGCTCCAATGCTTTCTCGCGGTGGTCCACCGGCAGAACTTCACCAAGGCCGGTGAGGACATCTTCCGGACCCAATCCGGCATCAGCTACCAGATCGCTTCTCTGGAGAAGTCCCTCCACCGGAAGCTCTTCCACCGCGCGGCCCGCTCCATCAGCCTTACCGAATTCGGAGAAGCCTTCTTCGAGCGGGTCCGGGGCCTCGTGGCCGACTACCACCGCGTCCTTCTCCAGGCCCAGAACCTCGGGGCGGGTGATGGTGGAAGCCTGACCATCGGCTTCCTGGGGGTGGTGTTCATGCAGATGCTCCCTGGGCTCATCCGGGAGTTCTCCGTGGTGCGCCCCGGGGCCCGGGTCAAGACCGTGCATGTGACCCTGGCCCACATGTTCGACGCCATCCGTGCGGGGGAGATCGACTGCGGTTTCGCTCTGATCTTCGACCACGCATGCTCTCCGGACATCCAGACTCAGCTGATTCTGCGGGATCGCATGATGGCGGCCATGTCCGTGGACCATCCCTTCGCCAACCGGAAGAAACTGAAGCTTTCGGAGCTCAAGGGACAGCCCCTTCTGAGCATCACCCCGGCCATCGCCGGGCCTGGGGTCGAGTGGCACCGTGCCCTCTGCGAGAAGCATGGGCTGGACTACGACCTGACGGATTTCTCTCCGGATTTCCCCTCCATGTTCCTGGCCATCAGCATGGGGAGTGGCATTGCCATCCAGCCCCGACGGACCATCGAGGAGCACGGCAACGCCAGGCTTCGGTACGTGGAGCTGGAGGACGACGGCATGGACATCGAGTTCGTGGTGGCCTGGAAGGCCGAGGGGGCCAATCCCCTTCTGCCCTTGTTTCTTCAGGGCTTCAACCGAGTCGGATGCTGACATCCACCGGCAGGGCCAGCTTCTTCTCCACCTCGATGGCCTTGATGATTCCCACGGGAACGGGGCAGGCGGCGTGGAAGCAGTGCTGTAGGCCCAGCTCCAGGCAGCGGGGCGTTCCCCGGCGGGAGGAGATCTCCTTCATGGGATCCAGGGGGCCCAGTTCCTCGCCGATCTTCTGGATGGCCTTGCACTCGCTCTGGATGGATACGTTGCAGAGCCGTCCCTCCGAGACCACCTCCACCACGGTGTGGAACCCACAGACCCCCGGTGCGATTTCAGCCTTGCTCATGGAACCCCCTGGTCAAAGAGTCTAGCGCGGGCTCGGGTGCCCCCTGCGCCCTCCCTCAGTCGAATCGTCCGTATTTCTCCACCGCTTCGAAGAAGGCTTTCACGTTGGGGAGTTTGGCGTTCATGGGGAGGTTGCAGCCTGAGGAGTAGATCAGGCCCTCACCATTCTTGAAGGTGCCCAGGAGCTTCTGCGCATAGGCTTCCAGTTCGCTGGCGGAGCCGGAGGTGAAGAGGGCCGGGGGCACATCCCCCTTGATGGCGCAGTGCCCCTTGAGAATGTCGTGGGCCTTGAAGATGTCGGTCGCACTGTCCAACTCCAGGACGAACTTCCCCTTGGGCAGTTCCAGGAAGAACTCCAGGTTCAGGGTCCAGTCGGCGTCGAAGTGCAGGACCGGGACGATGTCTTTTTCGGCCAGTCTCTCCACCATGACCTTGAGCTGGGGCCACACGAAGCGCTTGAACTGGCGCAGGGAGATGAACTCCCCGGCGCCCCGCACCCCGCCGATGAAGACCCGGTTGTTGCCGGTGGCCTTCACCGCCGCCTCGCAGCCTGCGATCACGGCCTCGTTGGCGGCCCAGAGCACATCCTCCAGTTGCTCTCCCAACTGGAAGACGTCTTTGTAGAAGGCGGTCATGGATCGCATGATCGAATAGGCATCGAAGGGAACCACCCCCAGGATGGCTCCCCACATGAGGCTCTGCCCCCGGGCTTCGCTGCGCTGGATCTCGTCCAGCCGAAGCCGGGCCGACTCTTTCTGAGCCGCCAGGACCTCCTCCCGACTGGCACCGTGGACCCGTTCCAGGAAGGTGAGGCGGTACTCCATGAAGCCCTTTTCGCGGACGATGCTGTACTCGTCCCGGCTCATGACCTCGTATTCGTGGATCTGGTACTGCTCGTTGTCCCCCAGCTCGGTGCCGGGCATCTTGAGCTGGCCCGGGCCGCACTTCTGGCCCACGGGGGCATAGCGCCCGTGGAGCATGATGGCGTTGCAGTCCCAGACCGGGAAGGCCTCCCAGACTTTATGGATGGCGGCCTGGGACTTCTCCCAATCCCACATGAAATCCCGGTTGCTCATGCCCGCGAACTGGCCCGCGTACTGCTCGATGATCGGCGCGCAGACGACCCGATCCACGGGTTGGAGCGCGATGCTGGCAAGGAGGCGTTCCTCTGCGGTCATGGTCATGCTCTGCTCCCCGTAAAGCCTGATTCTAAGGGGAGCTCCGTCACAGGCTGAAGAGGGAAATCCCTGGGGGAGCTCTGAGTCGTTTTGATGGTTCTGTTATGGGGCAGGGAAGGGTGTTATGCCTATAAATGCCTGTGTCGAACCATATTCATATAGGATGGGTTGAGAAAGGTTGTGAATGGTAAGAACGAAGATCAGGGCCTGGGGCCAAGCCGCTGTGTATACCGTGCTTGCCGCTGTGGTCGTGTCCGTCGCCTTTTACTTCCATGCGCTGAATGCGGTACGGGGGGAGGTCGAGGGCACCTTCCAGCACCGATCGAATGTCATCCGCTACTACATCGGCTCCATGCAGCAGAACGTGGACTCCCTGGAACGCACCTTCCGTCACCAGTATTCCTTGGCCCCCGAGGTGCATTTCGACAAATTGCGCCGCCATGACGAATTGGGGGTATGGTCCCTTTCCGGGCTTGAAATCGAGGACCAGGAGGGCGGGATCTCAGGGAGCGCCACCGGACTGGGGAATCTGCCCCTTTCCCCTCCGGTGCGGCGGGAACTTGCGGCGGCCCTGGCCCTGGATCCGCAGATCCGCTCCATTCTCGGCTGCTATCGCGATGTGAGCTGGATCTATTACACCTCTGCGCGGCGTTTCCGCTACCTGGCCCCCAAGATCCTCCTGTCGGACTTCCGGTTTTCTGAAAGACTCTATGCCCTGCCTTGCTGGACTGCGGCGACTCCGGAACACAACCCCTTGGGGAAGCAGGTGATTTCCGAAGCCTATGAAGACGCTGCGGGGAAGGGACGCATGATCACCATCTCTTCGCCAGCGGTTGTGAATGGCCAGTTCCTGGGCGTCATCTCCATGGACCTTAGTGTCCAGCGACTGAAACGCCTGACCGGCACCGGGCGGGGGATCCCAGGCGAGACCCTGTTGGTGGATGAAAATGGAAGGATCCTGGCCCGCAGTGGAGAGTCCATCGCGGATGATCGCGTTGCTGTTCCGCCCACCCTCCAGGATTTCTGGATGGATTCGGGGGGCCACGAGTGGCTGGCCCGGGAAATCAGTGCGGACCAGTTGCGGCTGCTCCATCGGATCCGTCCCGCCGAACTCTATCTGAACGCTGCCCTGCGCAGCGCCCCGGTCTGGTTCCTGTGCGCGCTGCTCTCCGGTCTGCTCATGGTCGCCTGGCGCCTTCGTCGCGCCCTGAAGGTGGTGACCCTGCTCATGCATCACGATCCGTTGACCCGCGCCCTGAATCGGCGCGGGCTGTTTGATCGGGCGCCGGCGATGCGGGCCCATACCTTCCGGCAGGGCAGCTGCCTCGCGGTGGCCCTGTTCGATGCTGATTTCTTCAAGAAGGTGAATGACGAGCAGGGGCATGAGACGGGTGACCTCCTGCTGGGCGCCCTCGGCCGGGCCTTCCGGGCCCAGATGCGCGAATACGATGCGCTCTGTCGCTGGGGAGGGGAGGAGTTTGCCCTGGTTTTCGAGGTGGAGGACCCGGCCAGCATTGAGGCGGTGGCGGAACGACTGAGGGTGGGGGCCGCCGAGGCCCAGAAGGCTGAGACTGGCCTGGCCATCACCTTGAGCGGAGGGGTGGTGCTTTGGCGCACCCGGGAGTCCCTCCCGGAGGCCATCAACCGGGCGGATCAGCTGCTCTACGCGGCCAAGCATGGGGGGCGGGACCGCCTGGTGTGGGATTCTTCCGAAGAGGACCAGCAAGCTGCCAGACTGTAGGGGTCTTCAGGGGTGCCATGGATATTCGTCAGCTTCGTTGCTTCCTGGCTGCGGCAGACCGGCTGAATTTCACCCGGGCCGCTGCGGACCTCTTCATGACCCAGTCCGGGGTCAGCTACCAGGTCGCCGCGCTGGAAGAAATCGTCGGTGTGCAGCTATTCCAGCGCAATTCCCGAGGGCTCAAGCTGACGGAGGCCGGCCTCTACTATCATCAGGCCATCCGGAACATGATGGGCGAGTACGAAGAGGTCCTCCTCAAGACCCGCCTCCTGGGTACCGAGAGCGCCGGGCACCTCGCCATAGGGGTCCTGGGAGGGTTCGAGAAGAAGCTGCTCCCCGGATGGCTGGACGCCTTCTCCCGGCACTTCCCCCGGGTCGAGGTGAGGCTGTCCCAGCACACCATGGGCAGCATGTACGAGGCCCTTGAGAGTGGGGCCGTCGACCTGGGCTTCACGATGCTCTTTGAGGGGGCCTGCCCACCCCACCTGGAGAGCCATACCCTGTTCCATGACCACTCGGTGGTGGTCATGCGTCCGGACCATCCCCTGGCCTCCCGGAAGAGCCTTTCCCTGGCGGAGCTCAGGGACGAAGCCTTCGTGGCCATGGATGCGGACCTGGGCTCCCAGGCTCTGGAGTGGCGGAAGAAGCTCTGCCGCAAACGGGGCTTCAGCATGCGCATCGTCCAGTCCCTGCCGAGCTTCACGACCCTGTTCATGGCGGTGGAGGCCGGCGTCGGGATTTCGGTCCACGCCCAGCAGGTGGTGGAGGAGAACGGCTCCCCGCGTCTCCATCAGGTCCCCCTGGAGGACGAGGACTGCCGGGCCGAGCTGGCGGTGGTCTGGCGGAAGAGCCCCACCAATCCCAATGTTCCGCTCTTTCTGCGGACCATGGGGCTGCCGGGCTAACTCACCGTGGTGGGCAGAAGCTGCTGGAGGGCTGAAAGTAGCCGTTCCTGGTCCGCAGCTCCCTTCAGGGCCAATCGCACGTAGCCATCTCCCAGGCCCGCCCAGTTGGCGCAGGTGCGCACCAGGATTCCCTGGGGACGCAGGGCGGCGGCCAATCCGGTGCCCGTGAGACCTTCCGGGAGCTTGGCCAGGACGTAGGGGCCGGCACTGGGGAGGGCCTGCATGCCCAGTGCGATCAGGGCGGCCTGGAATCTGGGTGCGTCTTTCCGGAAGACCTCCAGGCTTCGGCGTTCGAAATCGTGGTCCCGCAGGGCCGCTTCGGCGGCCAGGAGATCCAGCTGCCCCACGGGCCAGCCCTCCTGGAGGGCCCGCATGCGCCCGGCGCTGAGCCCATCCGCAAAGGCATAGCCCACCCGCAGGCCCGGCATGGCGTAGAACTTGGTCAGGCTTCGCAGAACCACGGTCCGTGGACGTGCCAGGATGTGGGGCAGGAGAGTCTGTTGGGGGGCATAATCAATGAATGCTTCATCTATAATGAGGCCCGTCTGGGGATGCCTCCGCACCCACTCCGCCAGGGCGGCCCGTTCCAGGCACTGTCCCGTGGGGTTGTGGGGGCTGGTGAGGAGCACGGTGTCGCAGCCCAGGGCCTCGGGGTCCAGGGCGTCCAGGTCCAGGCGAAGCCCGGGCATAGGATGGGGCACCAGTTCGGCACCGGCCGCCTGGATGGCCCTGGGCTGTTCCTGGAAGCAGGGGATGGGCACCAGGATGCGCTTCGGGGCCAGGGCCCGGAGGGCCAGCATGAGGAGGGCTGCCCCGCCGTGGCCCAGCACCAGCGAGTTGTCGGGTGCGCCGGTGCGTTCGCACAGCAGGCGACGCAGGGCAGGGGCCTCGTTGTCCGGATAGGCCGAAAGGGCCTGGGGAAGGGCCTCGCGGATCACCCGGAGCACCCCCTCCGGGGGGCCGAAGGGGTTCAGGTTGGCGCTGAAGTCGAGGATCTCTTCCGGAGCGCAGCCCAGTTCCCGGGCCAGCTCCCAGACCCGTCCGCCGTGCAGGGCTTCAGCCATGGAGATACCTCAGGGAAAGGAGGGCGGTGCCCAGGAGAAGGGCCAGGAGATTGACCCGGCGTTCCAGTTCCAGGCCCTCCCGCAGAAGGGGACCGTCCAGGGACCGGCCTGGATCGCCCAGGCGAGGGCCTTCGTGGGGCACCCCATCGTAGAAGTTGAGGCCGCCCAGCTGGACCCCGAGGGCGCCCGCGAAGGCAGCCTCGCACCAGCCCGCATTGGGGCTGGAGGTCTTGGCGCCATCCCGCCAGGCCAGGCGCAGGGCCCGCCAGGACCAGGCCGAAAGGGCGATGAGGGGGACCGAAAGGCGCGCTGGCACCAGGTTCAGAAGGTCGTCCAGGCGGGCCGAGGCCCAGCCGAAGTGAGTGAAGGGGGCCTCGCGGTGGCCCACCATGGAGTCCAGGGTGCTCACGGCCTTGAAGGCCCAGAGGGCAGGGAGTCCACCCAGGGCGAACCAGAAGAGCGGCGCCAGGACCCCATCACAGAGGCTTTCGGCCACGGTCTCCAGCCCGGCCCGGGCCACACCGGCTTCATCCAGGTGGGCCGTATCCCGCCCCACCACCATGGCGACCTCACGTCGGGCCTTCTCCAGGTCCCCGGCTTCGAGGGCCAGGGCCACGGGCCGCACGGCGTCCCGCAGGCTGCGGCTGGCCAGCATCCAGGCACCCAGGATGAGCTCCGGGATCCAGGCCCAGCGACCGCACAGGCGCAACACGCCCCAGGCGAAGCCCCCGGCTAGGGCCGCCATGCCCAGGGCGAGGAAAATCCCCAGAACCCTGAGGAGGGTGGGGGACCTGAGGCCCCGCCGGGCCCTGTCCAGGCCCTCGATGATCAGGCCCAGGATGCGGACCGGGTGGGGCCAGGACTGGGGGTCACCCACGGCCTCATCCAGCAGACCTGAACCCAGGAAAACCAGAGGGTGCATCAGAATTCGATCCCCGCCTGGGCCTTGATCCCGGACTGGTAGGGATGCTTGTGCTCCTTCATCTCCGTCACCAGGTCAGCGGCCTGGAGGATGGCCTCCGGGGCGCCCCGCCCGGTCATGACGACGTGGAGCCTGGGCTGGCGGGCCAGGAGGTCGGCCAGGACGGTTTCCGTGTCCAGGAAGTGGTGCTGGAGCACGATGTTGAGCTCGTCCAGCATGAGGAAGCGCAGTTCCGGATCCGCCAAGAGCGCCTTGACCTGCTCCCAGCCCTGCTGGGCCAGTTCCAGGTCCCGGGTCTTGTCGGCGTTGCGCCAGGTGAAGCCCTCGCCGCAGCGTTCCCAGGTGAGGGAGCCCCCGAGGGTGGCGGCCACCTTGGCCAGCAGGGTTTCGGAGGTGGGCTGGGAGCCCTTGATGAACTGGACCACGGCGCACTTGTGGCCGTGGCCCAGGCTTCGCACCAGCATCCCGAGGGCGGCGGTGGTCTTCCCCTTGCCGTTCCCGGTGTGGACGATCAGCAGGCCTTTGGAATTCCGGTGTGCGTTCATGGCTTAGCTTAGCCGCTTGTCGGCGGAGATGCAGTCGCTGAAGATCTCCATGCCCTTGCGGTTGGCGCAGAAGTCGCCGCACATGGTGCAGGTCTCTTCCTTGGCGGGCATGCGGCTCTCCCGGATCTCCTTGGCCTTGTCGGGGAAGAGCAGCAGGTCCATGTGCTGGGCCCACTTGGAGTCGCGGCGGGTGAGGGCCGCGAGCTTTTCCTTCTCGCGGCGCTCGGGGTACTTGGCCAGGTCGCCGATGTGGGCGGCCAGGCGGGTGGTGCGCACGCCCTCGCGCACATCGGCCTCGTTGGGGAGGGCCAGGTGCTCGGCGGGGGTGATGTAGCAGATGAGGTCCGCGCCGTAGCGGGCGGATTCGGCGGCGCCGATGGCGGCGGTGATGTGGTCGTAGCCCGCGCCGCGGTCGGCGGGGAGGGGCCCGAGCACGTAGTAGGGCGCGTAGCCGCTCATGCGCTTCTCGAGGATGATGTTGGCCTCGATCTCGTCGAGGGGCACGTGGCCCGGACCTTCCACCATCATCTGGGTGCCCATGTCGCGGCCCAGTTCGGCCAGCTCGCAGTTGATGATCATCTCGGCCATCTGGGCCCGGTCATGGCTGTCGTGGATGGCTCCGGCGCGCACGCCGTTGCCCAGGGAGAGCACGGCGTCGTACTTGTTCATCAGGGCGCAGACCCGGTCGAACTGCTCGTAGAGGGGGTTCTCTTTATTGTTGGTCTCCATCCAGGACACCATGAAGGTGCCGCCCTTGGACACCAGGCCGCCGTAGCGGTAGCCCTGCTTGCGGAGGCGTTCCAGGCTGAAGCGGTTCAGGCCGCAGTGGACCGCCATGAAGCTCATGCCGTCCGCCAGCTGGCGCTCGATGAGCTCGAAGAGATACTCGGGGTCCAGCTTGTTGGGGTCGTTGTACTTGCGGGCGGCTTCGCAGAAGGCCTGGTAGAGAGGCACATTGCCCACCGGCAGCTGGGTCGAGGCGATGACCTCGCGGCGGATCTTGTCGAGATCGCCTCCGGCGCTCAGCTCCATGAGGGTGTCGGCGCCCTCTTCCTCGGCGGCCTTGGCCTTGCGCATCTCGGCGGCCACGTCACAGATGTCGGAGGAGGTGCCGATGGAGGCGTTGACCTTGGTCCGCAGCCCCATGCCGATGCCCACGGCCTTCTGACCCTGCCGCATGGGGTTGTTGGGGATCACGATGTGGCCAAGGGCCACGCGTTCACGGATCACCTCGGGGTCGAAGCCCTCGGAGGCTGCGACTTGGCGCATGCAGTCGGTGACCAGGCCCTGGCGGGCCAGTTGGATCTGGGTGGACATCGGTCTTCCTTTCGGTGGTGGGTTCTGAGGATCAGCGCTGGACAGCCAGACCGGCGACCACCTTGGGGTTTGTCCGGATACAGGTTGGATTGCCCATCACATGCCTCCCGCATGTAGGCCGGGGGGGATGGAAAGGACGCGAATCCGGAGATTCCTGTCCCTTGACCGCTCCCTCGGCGGGTTGGGAATTGCAGGACCGGTCTCCGGGCTCACACGCGACGGACACCTTTCAGTGTCCCTGAATCCCTTCCCGAGGCATCGCCCCAGTGGGGTCCAGCAAGGTCTCCCGGCTTTCGCCGAGGTGCATACCGTTGCGGGGCAGCGCAGGAATCTCACCTGCTTCCCAAAAAAATCCTGCATGAACTACAGAGCAAGGATGCCAGGGTGGTATGACCAATACTAGGGGTGATTTTCAGTCCTGGCAGGAATGGTTTTCATGGGCCGAGGGCCACGAAAGCCACCTCATTCCGGTGCTTCGTGGCCCTCGTTCTGAATCGCGGTTGGACTCAGTGTCCCCCGCAGCTTGCCTCACCCAGGGGCTCCAGGCCCCCACCCATCAGACGGAAGACGGCCTCCTCGGGGGTGGCCGAGGGGTTGGCCCGGTAGATCTTGAGTCCGGCCCCTTCGATGGCCCGCGCCGCGCCGGGGCCCATGTTCTTCACGATGACCGCCTGGCAGTCCGACAGCAGCCTGGCGAAGGCGCCGTGGTCATGGCCGTGCCCGTGCTGGCCGCAGTCGTGGGGTTCCCCGCCCCCCTGGGCGTTGGGGCGCTCCTCGCGGCCCAGGATGGCGCTGCCTTCAAGTTCAAAGACCAGGAAGGCCCGGCAGCGGCCGAAGTGGTCTGAAATGGTCTTTCCATCCATGGTGGGCAGGGCGATCTTCATGGGCATCTCCTGCTTTGAGGATGGCACGAGGTGGGCATATGCTCAAATGTTTTGCAGGGAATCCGCGAAGGCTTCGTAGGTCCGGGGGCGCTCGCCGAAGCCCTGCTCCACCTCCGCGCAGCGGGCATAGAGTTCACCAATCTGGTGCATCGACAGGCTACGGTCCATCCAGGGGTAGAGGATCTCGTTCTCCCGCTGGATGTGCCCCCGCAGAAGCTCGCCGTAGGCCAGGAAATGCTGTTCCACCCGGTCCAGGTCGCCTGTGGCCAGGCCCTCCGCCACGGCCCGGACGTGGTCCCGCCCGTCCTGGTGATCCTGGAGCATGACCCTGAGGATCTCGGACTGGGGGTCGAAGTAGCCGAAGAGGATGTCCTCCTCCTTGGCGTGGTGGTAGCGGTCGGCGTAGTTCCGGATGAAGTCCAGGGCCTGCTCCGCCAGGGGGCGGATGCCCTCCAGGTCGCGTCGGAGGGCCGCCACCAGGCCCGGAATAGCGGCGATGAGTCTGAGGATATGGGTGTGTTCCTCCACCATGCGGGCGATGGGGGGGCAGAAGCTGCTGCGGGCCGGGGCCGTCTTCCGTTCGATCCGGGGCACCTCGAAGGGGGTGCTTCCATAGATGGCCTGCCCCATGCGGGTGAGCAGTTGTTGGGACTGTCCGGAATCCAGGTTGTGGATCTCCAGGATGTCCTTCACCTTGCAGGTCCCCAGGCTGCAGGTGGTGCAGCCGATGCCGGCCTCCCCCAGGATGGTTCCCAGGGTGGGGTGCTGCTGCATGAGGTCCTTGATGGGCTGTTCTAGGTAGCTTTGCACGGGATTCTCCTTCACCGACCCTTCCAGCTTCAGCCCTTCTGGGGCGGACTGCCTTGACGGGCGACAAGTATGACCAGATGGCCGATAATCCCTCTCTGGGAGGATGCGTGCCCCTTTCCCGCGTCGTCATGCTGGACAACTTCGATTCCTTCACCTTCAACGTGTTTCACGGGCTGGTGGAGGCCGGGGCTCAGGTGGAGGTGCGGCGGGCCGAGACCATCGATCTCCCGGGGCTCATCGCCCTGGAACCCGAACTACTGGTGATCTCCCCCGGGCCCAAGCGTCCCGAGGACGCCCATCTCTCCCTGGAAGCCCTGCGGCATTTCGGCGGCCGGGTGCCGGTCCTGGGCATCTGCCTGGGTGTGCAGTGCATGGCCGTGGCCTTCGGGGGCAGGGTGGAGCGGGCTCCCGAGCCGGTCCACGGCAAGGTCTCCCGGATCCGGCACGATGGCCGGGGGATCTTCCAGGACATCCCCGACCCACTGGCGGTGGGGCGCTATCACTCCCTCTGCGTGACGCAGGTGCCGGAGGACTTCGAGGTGGCCGCCCGCACCGAGGAGGGCCTGGTGATGGCCCTGCGGCATCGCCGCTGGCCCATGGTGGGGGTGCAGTTCCACCCCGATTCCTTCCTGACTGAACACGGCACGGAGATCCTGCGCAATGTCCTCCACGAGCGTTACTGAAACCTGGAGCTCCCGTCGGGCCGACTGCTCGGTGGAGGAGCTCTTCGGGCTCATCGGGGAGGAACCCTTCGCCATCCTCCACGGCGAGGGCCGCTGGTGGGTCTTCGCCGAGGGGCCCCTGGCGGTACTCGAGGAGCCGGACCCCTCGGGCTATGTGTTCTCACGCCGGGGCGAGGTGCCGGCCATGCTTCCGGACTTCATCGGTTTCGCCACCTACGAGTGGGGTTATGGGCTGGATCCCCTCATGCCCCAGGCCCTGCCCAAGCCTTTCCCCTTTCCGGACTTCCACTTCACCCTCTATCGCCGGGTGCTGCTCTTCGATCGGGAAGCGGGGCTCCGATACGAAGGGCTCCGGTCCGGGCCCGAGGCTGCGCCCCAACGGCACCTGCTTCAGGCTGGGGCTTTCAGGGCCCGCAAGACCTGGGACAGTGACACGCCGGAGGGCTACGCCGCCAAGGTGCAGCGCATCCGCGAGGAGATCGCCAGCGGGAATGTCTACCAGGTGGACCTCACGCGTCAGGAGGCCTGGGGCTACGAGGGCGATCTCCGGGCCTTCGCCCGGCGGCTCTACGAACTGAACCCCGGACCCTTCTCGGCCTTCGTGGCGGACCGGGACTTCGCGGTGGTCTGCTCCTCCCCCGAGCGCTTCGTCAGTCTCCAGGAGGGCAAGCTGGTGGTCCAGCCCATCAAGGGCACCGCCCCCCGGGGCCGCAACTCTGAGGAGGACGAATCTCTCATGGCCGAACTTCTCTCCTGCGGGAAGAACAACGCCGAGCTGGCCATGATCGCCGATCTCCTTCGCAACGACCTGACCCGGGCCTGTGTAGTGCCTTCAGTGGAGGTGGAGGCCTTCCCGGATCTGGAGAGCTATGCCAACGTCCACCATCTGGTGGCGACGGTGAGCGGCCAAGCCCGTCCCGACCTTACCCTGCGCAGCCTCCTGGAGGCCCTCTTCCCCGGGGGCTCCATCACGGGTTGCCCCAAGCTCGCCTCCATGGAGCTGATCCGGGAGCTGGAACCCCAGCCCCGCCTCCTCTACACCGGCTCCCTGGGATGGTTCTCTCACGATCTGCGCCAGCTGGATCTCAACATCGCCATCCGGACCGCCTTCGGGGATGGTCGGGAGCTGCGCTTCGGCGTCGGTGGCGGCGTGGTCTGGGACTCGGACCCCCGGGCGGAGTATGAGGAGACGGTTCACAAGGGCGCCAGTCTGGTGACCTGCCTGGAGTCCTTCGGGGGCTGAGGCGGCTCGCGGGGAAAGATCCAACGCAGAGGGCGCGGAGAAAAACGCATCCGCATCGATTTCTGACCTCAGGGATGCCCTATCCTGGGACCCATGGAACTGGAACTCTGCCTTGACGCCACTCTGGACCTAAGCCGCTCCGAGGTTCGCCACGGGTACGGGCTCTTCGAGACGATCCGCATCAAGGAGGGCCGGGTCCTGCGCCTGCCCCAGCACCTGGCACGCCTCAGGCGGGGGACCGCCTTTCTGGAAATGGGGCCGCCCCCCGGCCAGGAGGCCCTGGAGGCTTTTCTGGCGGCCCATACCCGGGTGCTGGGCATGGCTTCCGGGGTGCTGCGCCTCTACGCTGTGGATCGTCGACTGATCGTCTCGGCCATGGCCTTCAGCCCCGAGGTCCGGACCTCGGTGGGCGTGGATATCGCCGAGGTCCTGGTCCGCCACAGTTCCAGCCCCCTCAATCGCTTCAAGACCCTGGCCTACCTGGAGAACCGCATCCTGGCCCGGGAGGCCCGGGACCGGGATCTCTTCGAGGTCATCGCCCTCAACGAGCGGGGGGAGCTGACGGACGGCAGCCGCACCAGTCTCTTCCTTGTGGAGGGGGGGCGGATCTTCACTCCCCCGACCTCCGCCGGGGCCCTGCCCGGGGTGGCCCGCCAAGTGATCCTGGAGGCGGGACTGGCCCAGGAAGTGAGCCTGAGCCAGACCGATCTGGTGCGCTGCGAAGCCCTCTTTCTGACCAATTCCCTTCAGGGCCTGATCCCGGTTCACTTCTACCGCGGCCGGGCCCTGAAACAGCCCAGGGCTGTCCTCGAGCCAGTGCTGGAGATCCTCGGTTAGGGGGGAAAGCCCTCGGCCCCTTGATGGCTTTATTTCCGTGGCTGCTCGTCCATCTCCGACCAGCCTTTTCCCTCCGCCTCGGAACACCAGGCATATACCGATTTGAAGCCAATAAGCCAAAGTACAAAAACAACTTCCACCACCAAGACACGAAGGCACCAAGGACTCACCAAGGGCTCACCAGCGACTCACGGCTTTGCCCAAGGGCGAGTGTGAAAGCTAGCCCATGCCATACACTCCACGGGGCTGGACACTCTGGCCGCCCCGCGCCGCACGCGTTCCGTGAGGGACAGGCGGCGATGGCACGCTTGCGTGCCTCCGCCGCTTGCCCTCCCGGAACCAGGCCTGAGTGTCCTGGTCAACACCATGCTTTTCTTCGTGAGACTTGGTGCCCTTGGTGCCTTCGTGGTGGAAGTTATGCTTTTGTTTGTGAAAGCGTATCAGGGGCTTGTCTTGTTGTGAATGGTGATCTAATGTGAATGAAATTCATTCATGGCGGGTAATGCCCGTACCATCAACAGGATAGGAGAACACCATGGCTACTCAACCGGCCTTCAGTGCGTCTGGCGTGATTCGTATGGAATACGAGCCCACCTGCAAGGCCCTGCTCGTTTTCTGGGAGAAGTTTCTGAACGTCAAGGAGATGGTGGACAAGTGCAATTCGGAAGGGAAGCGGCTCGGGGCGAAGAGTCTGATTGTCCAGGTGCCGGCCGGTCTTGCCCTCAAGCAGGAGGATGCTGCCCTCTTCCAGGAATACGTCCCCAAGAACCAGCTGGCGGCGGGCATGGCAAACCTGATCAACATCGTCTCCTCCAGCGCCATCACCAACATGGCGGCCAAGCGCTGGAAGGAACCCTCCAAGCAGTGCGGCCTCACCGTGTTCGAGGCCACGAGTGTGGAAGACGCGCTGAGGATTGCCCGGGAGCAGGCCTGAGGCTCAAGCCTCCCCAAGGTCGGGCCATGCGGTTGATCCCCGCATGGCCCTTGTTACATCTGGGCCTGGGCTGAGCCAGTAACGGGTTTGGCCAGCTGACGCCGCTTGAGAAGCTGCTCGGCTTCAGGGAAGAGCTGGAGGGCCTTCTGGACCTGGGGGTCCCGGCTGCAGAGGTAGCGCCATCCGGCTTCGATGCCGAAGGCCATGTTCTGCAGTTCGTAGGTGATCTGATCCCGCATGTCGTTCTGGGTGACGGCGTCCTTCCACTCGGTTTCGGTGAAGGGGATCTTCTCGGCCTTCAGCCATTCCTGGAAGCGGGCCAGTACCTGATCCGAGGCGACCTCTCCCTGCTTCACGCCGAACTTCTCCTTCTCCACCAGGGCGAACTTGAAGAAGGCCCCGTAACGCCCGCGCAGGGTGGCGGCGAAGGTGCTCAGCTTGCCCTGGTCGACGACGTAGTCGGGCTGGATGCCGCCCCCACCGTAAACCACGCGGTTGAGGTCGGTGCGGTAGGCAGGGCCCTTGGGCTGTTCCGGCTGCTTGTCGTCCGGCAGCAGGTAGTCGTCCAGGCCGTGTTGGTAGTCCCGCTGGATGCAGCGTCCCGAGGGGGTGTAGTAGCGGGCCACCGTGAGGGCCAGGCCCCGGCTGCGGCCGATGGGGAGGACGGTCTGAACCAGTCCCTTGCCCCAGCTGTTGGTTCCCACCACCAGGCCGCGGTCGTGGTCCTGGACGGCGCCGGTCACGATCTCTGAAGCCGAGGCGGAACCCCGGTTGATGAGGATCAGGAGCGGGAAGGGATCCAGGGTGCCCCCGGCAGGGGTACGGGTGACGGAGACCTGCTTGGCCTCACGGCCCCGCTGGCTCACGATGATCTCATTGGGCCCCAGGAGCTGGCGGCAGATGCCGATGGCGGCATCCAGCAGCCCGCCCGGGTTGTAGCGCAGGTCCAGGATGAGTTCCTTCATGCCCTGGCGCTTGAGGCTGGCGATGGCCTTCTGGAATTCTTCGGAGGTGGTCTCGCCGAAGTCCTTCACGGTGATGAAGCCCGTGGTGGGGGTGAGCATGAAGCTGTAGTAGACGCTGTTGGACGGGATCTCGGCCCGGGTGATGCTGAACTTGAGGTGTTCGGGGTAGCCCGGGCGCTGGACGCTCACTTCCACCACCGTTCCCTTGTCCCCCCGGAGGCGCTGCACCACCTGGGCGCTGCTGAGCCCTTCGGCGGTCTTGCCGTCAATCTCCTTGAAGGTGTCACCTGGCCGCAGTCCCATTTTCTCCGCGGGGCCGCCCCGGACGACGCTGGTGATGACCACGCCGTCGGGCTGCTGCTGGATCATGGCGCCGATGCCGAAGAATGTGCCCCGTTGGTCCTCGCGAAGGGAGCGGAACTCCGCCTCGTCCATATAGTTCGAGTGGGGGTCCAGGGTGTGGAGCATGCCCTGGATGCCGGCATGGGTGGTCTGTTTGGCGGTCGGGGGCTCCACGGCCTCCTTCTGCACCAGGGTCATCACTTCGGCCAGGGTGTCCAGGCTTCGCTGCTTGGCCCGCTCCTCGCCCGCCCGCCCCGAGAGGGGGGCGTAGATCAGGGGGGTGGCCGCTACGGTGAGAACGATCCAGTACCTGCCGAACCAGCGTGCCATGGAGCTTCCTGTCTTTCGGGATGGGTGGGAGGGGAGGGGCACGGGAGCCTCAGAAGGTGGCGAGGATGTGATCGGCGATGGGCCTCATGCGGGCCAGACGGCTGCGCTCTGCCACGAAGATCGACTCGAGCTGGCGGTAGGCGTCTTCCAGGTCCTCGTTCACCACGAGGTAATCGTAGTGGGGGAACTGTTCCATCTCGTGCCGGGCGTGCTGGAGGCGGACCGTCAGCTGCTCTTCGGTCTCGGTGCCCCGGCCCCGCAGGCGGCGGGTCAGTTCTTCCGCCGTGGGGGGCAGAAGGAAAATCAGGATGGCTTCCGGCAGCGCCGCCTTCACGTTCTTCGCGCCCACGGTCTCGATATCCAGGAGGATGTCCTTCCCCGAGGCCCGCTGCTCCTGGATCCAGGCGCGGCCGGTGCCGTAGCGGTTCTTGTAGACCTGGACCCATTCCAGCAGACCGTCTTCGGCCAGCATGGCGTCGAAGGTGGCGTCATCCACGAAGAAGTAGTCCTTGCCGTGCACTTCACCCTCCCGGGGAGGCCGGGTGGTAAAGGAGATCGAAAAGATGAGATCCGGTAGCTTCTCCAGCAGACGCCGCACAAGGGTGGACTTACCCGCCCCCGAGGGCGCGGAAAGGACATAAACGTTTCCCTGGCATGCGGTCAAAGGCAGCTCCAAAACCTAATCTTACTCGGAGATGGGCCGGATCACAGATCACACCTTGAGGCTGGACCCTCCAGACCCCATACTCGGTATCCCACGGTTCCCTCCTCGAGGGGAGGAACCGCACCCGGGGGTGACCGGTTTCGACAGGTTGACGTAGGGGTGCGAGGCGCAGGCGGGGGTTGGTCGGTTGGCCCCCTTATCAAGCCGATCAAAACAAAACTGCCAACGATAACTTCGAACTGGCCCTCGCCGCTTAACCGCGGATCGAGCGAGTCCCCGTGATCTCCTGGTATCGGGCTCGTTAAACCACTGAAAGGGTGACTACGGTCTGCCGGACGGTGGGACAGGATGGGTTGCCGGAGCGTCTCCGACCGGTGATCGAGACAAGGAGGCAAGTCCTCGATCAGGGTTGTCCAATTCCCCTGCAGAGGTCACGCAAAATGGACCAAGCCTGTGGACGACCCTCCACATCACGCTTCTTGGACGCGGGTTCGACTCCCGCCACCTCCACCAATCCCGCCGCAAGGCGGGTTTTTTGTATGTGTGCTTTGCTGCATTTCAGAGTGGGGCTGAAGTTGACGGACTGAGGCCCAACTCGCGGAGGAAGGTTGGCAGGGCAGGGTTGTCGGCGGACTCTCGCCAGACGGCCAGAAAGTCTACCCGGGCTTCCTCCTCTTCGATCTCCCTGAAGCAGATCCTTGGATTGAGGAACGGTGCCAATCGGTAGTGGGGGATCATGACCACTTCTTCCCCACCTTCGAGTTCCAGGAAAAGGGACTCGAAGTCCGAGGCCCAGCGGGTCACCCTGGGGGCGCTGGGGTACTTGGCGAAGACCTGTTCGGTCCACTTCCTGATGGGTTCGGCGATTTGAGGGTTAAGGGCGATGAGGCTGGATTGACAGAGATCGGCGAGGCTGATGTTCTGCTGGTCGGCCAGCGGATGGTCGTGGCGCATGGCAACCACGAGGCGCTCGGAGAAGATGGCACGGGTTGCAAAGCCTTTCCGGGCTTCGAACCCATGGGAAAGGGTGAATCCGATATCCAAGCGTCCTTCGTCCAGTGCGGCGTTCAGGGGCACCATGTCGTAGCGCTTGATGTGGAGTTTGATCAAGGGGTGCGAGGCTTGAAACCGTTTGATGAACAGCGGAAGAAACCGCCTCTCTGCCCCTCCCAGGAACCCGATGAAAATTTCGCCGATCTCCCCACAGGCCCGCTTCCTGGCCCTTTCTTTGGCTTGTTCGTAGGTTTCCACCAGTTCGCGGACTTCATAATAAAAGCTGCGCCCGGCCGGGGTGAGTTTGACCTTGTGCTTGTCCCGGTGGAAAAGCTTTACACCCACGCTCTGTTCCAAGGCTGCAATCTGGTAGCTCACACTCGAATGTGTCAGGCCCAGTGATTGGGAGGCCTTGGTGAAGTTGAGGCTCTCAGCGGTCACCAGGAAGACCTGCAGCTGCTTGAAGTCCAATTCTCCTCCTGGGGGGGCGTCTGGGGTCACTATAGATGGATCGGGTTCGCGGGGGTGGTTGAAATTTTCGACCACCATGGGTGGGGAAAGTGTATACCCGCTAGATCCGGATCACAGGGGCTGGTTGCTATCGTGGGTTAGCAACCACGAGTTTGCACCGTGTCGATTTTAATGGCCTGCTTTTCCGGGCTGTTGAGGCATGTGTGCTTATTTAACAAGAAGGAGTAAAGAAATGGTTATGTCAAAAGATGTAATGACGCCGGAAGAGCGTTTTAATGCCACGGTGCGGATGGAACCGGTCGACCGCGTGCTGTGCGCTCCTCTGCAGGGCCAGTACCCTGGGCAGTTCGCAGGCCTTACCAATGCCGAATTCCTCTGGGACATGGAAAAGAACCGGAAGGCCATCGACGCGATGGCTGACGCATATCCCATGTGGGACATGCGTGAGCTCTCTAGTGATATTGCAGCACCGTTTGCCAGCAGAATCGGGCTTATGAAGTCTAAATTTCCCGGCCGCGATCTCCCGGAGAATGCCGAGTACCAGAACCACGAGCTGGAAACCCTCAGTCGAGAGGACTATGACCTCCTGCTGAGTCAGGGGTTCTTCCCCTATATGCTCAAGTTCTGGCAGACCTCCAACGAGATCAGCCAGGGAGAAGTCCTGGCCGCACTCCATGAAGTCACCGAGTTCAACCGGGTGGAGATGCAGCATCTCGCCTCACGGGGACAGATTCCCTACACCGCGATCCTTGGGGGGATTCCTTTCGATCTGCTCATGATGGCCCGTTCCTTTCCCCAGTTCATTAAGGACCTCTTCCAGGTGGGGGACAAGGTGGAGGCGGCGGTTTGGAAGGTCGCTGAGGGCTTTTCGGAGATGTGCATCGGAGCCGCCAAGTCTTGCGGGATCAATCGGGTGATGGTCGGCGGCGGGCGGAGCAACACCAGCTTCATCGGCCCCCGACAGTTCAAGCGCTTCGTGTGGCCGCAGCTGAAGATGTATCTCGAGAAGATGATCGCCGCAGACCTGACCCCGATCCTCCACTTCGACGCAGACTGGACCGGTAACCTGGAGTTCTTCCTGGAGCTTCCCAAGGGCAAGTTCGTGCTGGAGCTCGACGGCTTCACGGACATCTTCAGGGCGAAGGAAATCCTGGGTGGCCACTGTGCCCTGATGGGGGATATGAAATCCCCGCTCTTCGCAACGGGCACCCCCGACGATGTGGATGCCTATGCCAAGAAGTTGATCGGAACCATCGGCAAGGGGGGCGGACTGATCTATTCCTCTGGGTGCAGCATTCCCATCAACGCTCGCCATGAAAATGTGAAGGCCTTCTTCGACGCCGTGGAGAAGTACGGTCGTTACAACTAGACCCTCGGTGATCTGAGCGCATGGGGCTGCTGTAGTAGCGACACAGGTTGGGGTGGGTGGGACTGCCTCTTCCTTCTGTCGTGCATCGGGTGCCCGGGAATTGTTCCCGGGTCACTCATCCTTTGCCCGCAGGGCATAACCCAAAGGAGTATCTATGAGAAAAACCCTCGCCATCCTGAGCACCCTCAGTCTTGCCACTGCGGGCTTCGCCGCCGACCCACATGAGGTCCTCGGCTGGAAGGTCTCAGGATTTTTCCAATACCGCTATGAGTGGACCCAGAACCCGAGGGGGGTTGCCGAGGACATGGGGGCTTCGGTCCCCTCCGGTTATGGAAATGCGTACATCGATGGAAAGAATGAAAATCGCTTGAACCTGGCCTTCTTTCTGGACAAGTCCTTCGATGAGGGAGCGCGTTTCCACGCTTGGCTAGGCAACGAACACCTGAGTGGACGGACGACCAACACCAAGACCGAGATCAAAGAGGCCTACCTTGCCAAGAATTACGGCTTCGCCGAGGTGGCGGTAGGCCGCTTCATGCCAGATATTGGCTTGGGGACCCTGGGTGGGGCACCCTACCAGGATGGAGTCAGCCTCCATGCCGGAAACGATTGGGTTGCGGGAAAGCTGTATGTGACCAAGTTCGGCAATGTCAACAGTACCCAGGTCACCGATGTTGCCAGTGACTACGGCTACATCAACCTGAACGGCCATATGACTTTCGTATGCGCCGACCTTAAGGTCCGCCCCATGACTGGCCTGACCCTCAGCGCTGGCTACTTCGCGGATGTCACCTCCGAAGGCACGGCCTGTGTGATCAAGAGCTATTCCGTGGGCGGCGAGTACAAATACGTCGCCAATCAGGTGCCCTGGTTCACGGTTTCCGGTGAGTACGCTCGTAACAATTCCGAGGGGGCCAAGCTATTAAATACAGATTTGGTCACTCATGCCTCCAAGGCGCCCCTTGCCTACTATGGGACTTTCAAGTTCCTCGGGGCCCATCCGTTCATGAAAGGGACCGGCGGCTTCTACATGCAATACCGAAGGGCCGAATCCGGTTTCGACGTCATGGGGATGGCCAATCCGATGGTCTGGAACGCGCCCCTCAACTGGACTACCCCCGCGGGCGGAGGTTCCGCAGAGAACCACAAGGGCATCGAGGTGGGCGGCGAGTTCACGATCTTCAAGGGGGCTATCTTCAAGGCCGCCTATGGATTCATGAAGAGCGACAGCAGCACCTCGCTTGCGGCTGAGATGGTGCACCGAGTGGGTGGCGTCGTGAAGATCGGGAACAACGTGATTCCCGCAGCTCCCGCCACGGACAAGGAGAACTACTTCACAACGTCGGTTTTTCTGCTCTTTTAGATAATAAACATTTTTGTGGTTGCCATTGTCGCCAGTGCAGGCCGTTGTTATACGCCTGCACTGGCTACTTTAGTGCTGTAATGTTTGTTATTTTCGAGTTATTCGTGTGACGAATGGAACCGAGTCTTGTCAATGCGATGGTGGACCAGGATGAGTCCGCATCGGCATCGATTGACAAAGGTAGCAGCCATGGTTCCGCGTGCGGAATTGACGTGGGAGGGCTTTTCTACTCCGGCCCGATCACTTAGCATAGGTGCCGGGAGTCTGGATGCCATCCAAGTACACAGCAGATCGGGAGTCGGTGCTGGCCGCTTCGTAGCCGAAGCGGATGTCTGCCCTCTCATTTCCGGGTCTTGCGACCCGATCCGAATCTGTACGTTGTTTTGGAGATTCCCATGAATCCACATCCCCCTTTTCCCTCCATGCCGTTCATGACTGCCTGGGCCCCGCTGTTGCACCTGTTTCAAGGTATGTTGCGGAGGGGGCCCGGCAGCGAGGCGTCCACCCTGCGGGCGCTCAGCCTCTGCCCGCTGCCTGCCCATCCGAAGGTCGCCGATCTCGGCTGTGGCTCGGGCGCTTCCGCCTTGCTCCTGGCCCGCACGCTCCAGGTCCCCATCCTGGCGCTGGATGCCGATGGCAGCGCTCTGGATGTCCTATGGGCCGCCGCCGAAGCCCAAGGGCTGCTACCCCTGGTCCTTCCCCGCTGCGGGGACATCGCCGCTCCCGAGATCCTTCCGGGAAGCCTCGACCTGCTCTGGTCCGAGGGGGCCATCTCCCATCTCGGTTGGGAGCCCGGCCTTCGCATCTGGAGGGAGCTGATGCGCCCAGGCGGCATCATGGCCATCACGGAAGCCACCTGGTTCGATCCGGACCCACCCGAGCTGGCCAGGCGCCTCTGGGCGGAGTGGTACCCGGGCATGGGCAGCGAGGCCAGCAACCTCGCTATCGCCAGGGATCTGGGATTGGAAGTGCTCGCCCATTTCAGGCTGCCCCGGCAGGACTGGTGGGATTATTACGCTGCGGTCGAGCAGCAGTGCTGTCGCCATGCCCAGACGCTTGGCCTGGCGGAACTCATTGACGCCCAGCGTTCCGAAATCGAAACCTACCGCCAGACTGGCCATAGCTACGGCTACACCTTCTACATCCTGAGAAAGGCCTGAACCGGTTCGGGCGGAACGGCTTAATGATGGCCGTTCCGCCCGGGGTTGAGTCCTGGGCGATTCCCTTTGTGGGGGGTGCTTCAAACCGCTCGGGTGCTCGCGGGCTAGGTTTGATGTCAATCAAAACATACTAAGTCAATCGGAATACTTAAAAAATCTTCTTGACCCCCTCTGGGGTGGGAGATAGCCTTCTCTCAGGGGCCTCCCTGGAGCCTTACTGACTGGGGTCGCACTCGTTGCTTATTCATCCTTTGGGGAGTTTTGACCATGGCTTTGCTCGCTGGACAGGACCGCTTCGCTGTCAGCCCCATGCGCTGTTGTCGCCACCTGCCTGCGTAGGT
>Ga0316602_10000226_pt1 | contig 48122 bp, 46 predicted proteins | sample OWC_soil_day10_C_FD_203103 | JGI IMG/M metagenome (GOLD analysis project Ga0316602, IMG submission 203103) | Wetland soil microbial communities from Old Woman Creek delta, Ohio, United States - OWC_soil_day10_CT | ecosystem: Environmental > Terrestrial > Soil > Wetlands | place: USA: Ohio...
GCTTAATACCATACTCTTCTACTTGCCCCATATACCCCTGCATTTTACGTAATAGTTTTTCCGGTGCCTTCGCCATCCCGGTTTGAACCCGGTAGGAATCAAGGGGATCAGCCGCATTACGAGCAGCAATTACTTTTTTGCCAAATTGTATAGCCCGTAAAATAACTTCCGTTGCCACCGTATCATATATAAGATGCACTAGTTTAGCCAGACTGTTTTGCGTCAGAACCGGCACTAGCACTAAATCGGTATGACGTATCACCTCATAAAGGTTGGCAGTAACTTCCGTAATAACAGCTACTTCTTTACCTAACTGTTCCTTAATTACCGGAAGGCCAATTACTTTTTCCGCCGCCGGTGAAAGTACAGCAGTCAATTCTGCCCCTTGGTCCTTAAGCGTCCGAAGGGCGGCGAAAGCCTCCTGTAATCCAATCATTCCCCCGGTAAAGACTACCAGCATCTTCATTGACGACATTATCCTATCTTTTGCGAATCCTTTTTGCAGAAGTACCCTGAGTACTTCTTCCGTTACCAGCCGCAGCATCCGTTCTTCATCCATGCTTTTAGCCCCCTTGCCTAAGGTTTAACCATATAAATGAACGACCCATTGGTTAATCCGGCGGCATTCGCTTCATCTGTATCGATATGAAACTCTAAACAAAAATCAGAACGAACCCGAATGACTACTTTTTTAAAAACAACACCACGTTCGCCATCCGTCTCCACCATTATTTTTTGTCCGTCACACACACCATATCTCCTGGCATCATCCGGTGTCATATGAATATGCCTGGCAGCGCAAATTCCTCCTTCCCTTAAGGAAATAGCACCGCACGGTCCTGCTACCAATAAACTTGCTGAAGCGTGGACATTGCCTGATTCCCGCAAAGGAGCCTGAATTCCCAAAAGAAAACTATCCGTTCTTGATATTTCAATTTGTGTCTGAGTCCGTACTGGTCCCAGTACCCGTACATTGCGTATTGCGCCTTTCGGTCCAACCAGAGTTACCACCTCTTCAGCGGCAAATTGACCCGGCTGTTTTAATCTCTTACTCTGCTTCAACTGGTGTCCTTCGCCAAACAGCGTCTCCAGGTCGGTTGCACTTAAGTGGATATGGTGATTGGATACGCCAACCGGAATTCCGGCTGGCGTATTCTCTTTGGCGTTACTATCGCTGTTTAAAGCACAAAGCACTTTACGGACTATATTTTTTACCTCTTTTTCATCCATTTTTCTTTTCCTTAACTATTCAACCATGTCTACTCTTGGTAATATTTTTTCCACATCGGTATGAGGACGCGGAATAACATGGATGGATACTACTTCGCCCACTTTTTGAGCCGCACACGCACCAGAATCTGTCGCTGCTTTTACAGCACCGACATCCCCCCGCACCATTACAGTGACTAATCCTGAGCCTATTTTTTCATACCCGATTAATACAACATTTGCAGCTTTTACCATTGTATCTGCCGCCTCAATGGCTCCTACTAACCCTCGCGTTTCAACCATGCCTAATGCTTCTGCTCGCATAAGTCAGCCCTCCTTATTTTTCTTTTTATAATGAATACACAATATCTTCGAATCACCTTTTTTTCGGGGACAGCCTGGATCGCCGCACAAATTACAGATTTCATGCTCCTCTTTTACAACAAAACATTTAGCAGCAGCTTCTATTTCTATTTCAAAGTTCTTTTTCTCACAATCTGCATCCGGCAGTTGCTCAGTTACTTGCTTAACTTCCAATTTATCAGCTGTCACGACTTGTTCCGTCAGTTGCAGCGATGGCATGGACACTTGTTCCTGCCCCAAATCATCCGTTATTGGTTGTTTTATATTTTCCGGCACATAAGTTATCCCTACTGTTTCAGAGGTTTGAATTAAAAATTCCGTTTCACGATGAGGCCGGGGAATAATATGAGTTGCCCATACTTTAGATACTTTGCACGCTGCTTCCGCCGCTGCTGCTACTGCCGTCTGGACAGCCCCTACATCACCGACAATCTTTACTGTGACCATACCGCCGCCGCGAGTTAGTTCATAACCAAGTAGCCCTACATTCGCAGATTTCACCGCAGCATCCGCTGCTTCCACAGCTGCCGCCAAACCAATTGTTTCAACAAGCCCCAACCCTTCCCCAGACATCTTGTTCCCTCCTGACCAGCATCAAATCATTTCATTCTTATTTAACCGCCAATAATACAGCGAAAACCATGCTCTTCCACAATTTTTTTATACTCGTAAACATCTTCTTCCTCGGGCGTCTGCAACGCGTCGTCTATGGGATACTCTCTACCCAATAATTCGTACTTATTGGCTCCCAACTTATGGTAGGGCAATAAATGAATTTCTTTAACCCCGGTCATATATTTAACAAATTCACAAATCAAGTGAACGCAACGAGGATTAGCATTAAAATTAGGTACCAGAGGAACTCTTACCACCACATTACAGCTTCCCGTAATTGCAATACGTAAGGCATTTGCCAAAATTAATTCATTAGTTTTTCCTGTACCGTCTAAATGGCTTTCCGATTCAATATTTTTAATATCAAATAATACCGTATCAACAAAGGGCAGAACCTTCTCTAATTGTGCAACACTTGCATATCCGGTCGTCTCTATAGCCGTATGCCATCCCAATAACTTACAAGCTTTTAAAAGTTCAGCAACAAAATCAGCTTGAAACAATGGTTCTCCCCCAGATACGGTTATGCCCCCATTCGACCGTCGATACATAATCGCATCCTTTTTGATTTCTTGTATAACCTCACGTACGCTCATTGATTTACCAGAAACAATCAGCGCCTGAGCCGGACATATTGTCGCGCAATACCCGCAATTAACGCACAGCTTCCGGTTAATCAGGCCCCTGACGGATGAGTCAATCGCATGATGTGTGCAAACGGTAAGACATTTACCACAATGAATACAGTTTTTTTCATTAAACATAACTATCGGTTGACCATCTTGAGATTCAGGATTGCTGCACCATTTACAGGACAGTGGACAGCCTTTAATAAAAACAATGCTGCGCACACCTGGTCCATCATGAATGGAAAACTTTTGTATATTAAATACAATGCCTTTTTTCGTATAGTTAACAATCGCGCTTTCGTCTATCATCAGGTCACCTCATCGTTATAGGTTAGTTTTCTGGTATATACCCATAAGAAGAGGATTTCTCTTCTCCTAGATATACCGCCTTTAGCGCGCTAAAGCATATGTTCCGTACGCTTGATAATATCGTCTTGGATAGCCTTATCCAACGATATAAATTGCGCACTGTAGCCGGCAACCCGGATTACCAAGTCCCGATATTGCTCAGGATTTCTCTGAGCAGCCACCAATGTGTCTCTATCAATAACATTGAATTGAACGTGCATACCTTTTTGGTCAAAATAACTTCGTACCAATGCCGCCAGATTCTTTAAACCGTTTTCTCCTTGTAAAGCGGAAGGATGGAATTTCTGATTTAGCAGCGTACCATTCGATGCAATAAAATGATCTAATTTAGCAACCGAATTGATCGATGCCGTCGGACCGCTCGAATCAGCACCGCGCACTGGCGATACGCCATCCGCCAGTGGCTCTTTACTCATTCTTCCATCCGGCGTTGCCCCAACATGCGTGCCCATAAGAACATTAATTGATGCGGGATATAAGCCGGCCTGGAACTGACCGCCGCGCGGATTGGTGTACTTCTCAACTTCCTGGCAGTAGATTAAAGCGCCTTCGCGGGCTAACATATCTACTTCATCAATGTCATTACCAAATTTAGGAGCAGAATGAATCAATAGTTGCTGCAGTGATTTCATATCGCCGGACACGGGCAGCTCCATATTCGACACAGTATCCTTGATAGCCGCCATGTCAATGTGTTTGTGCTGACTTAAGATTTTTCTAACTACTTCAGCGACCATATCATAGGATGGATCCTGGCTTGCGCCAATTTTACCTGTCGCCTTTCCTGAACCGAAATTACTGTCCAGTGCTTGTTTCAACTGGGCAAGTGTAATCTTATGCTCTTTAAATACCAATTGTTTGATTGACATAAACGAATCGCCGACATTGGCAACACCAACCCCTTGCGGCCCGGTAAAGTTATAATGTGCTCCGCCTTCCTGTAAAGATTTACCATCGGTTATACAGTCATCTACTAGTGAGGACAAAAAGGGCAGCGGAGCTCTTTCCGCATGCGCAATATCTACACAATTATCGGCAAACGCCAAATGATACACAAAATATTCCATTTGTTTGCGATACGCGTCTAATAAATCCTCGATACTTTTAAAAGAAGTCATTTCACCCGTCTTTGGTCCCAGTTGCTTCCCGTCAGACATACCGTTATTCAAGGTAATTTCCAAAACTTTGGCCAAATTAAAGAAAGCAGCATCATGCCAGCCTTCCGTTTTCCCCGGTTTTTGCGGTTCCACACAGCCAATCATGCCATATCCTCTAGCATCACGGAGTGTAAGCCCACGGTTGGTGAGTGCCGGAATAATCACTTCATCATTATAGTAAGCGGGCATACCCAGCCCCAGCCTGCTCAATTCACAAGCTTTGAGCAAAAATTCATCCGGCGTTTTACTCCAAACACGGACAGAAAATGACGGCTGGGACAGTCTGACATGCGCGGTTGCCTTCATACACATGTACGAAAGATCATTAGTAGCATCCATCCCATCATCCGTCTGGCCGCCAACTATTAGATTCTGGAACATGGGGTACCCGCCAAACGCACAGGTCGATACCTCGTCACGCACTTTATTGATATCGTTCAGCTTAACCCATACACAATCTATGAGTTCTTGCGCGTCTTCCGGAGACAGCCCTTTGTCCATGGCGTAGTACGGATACATATACTGATCAAACCGCGTCGGCGAAATCGAATGCCCATTAGATTCAATATTAATAATTAAGTGCACGAACCAAAAACTTTGGCAGGCTTCATAAAAATTTTTCGCGCCATTCGCCGGTACTTCATCGCAAATCTTGGCAATCTTCATCAATTCATCCTGGCGTTTGCCATCCATGCAAATTTCAGCCATCGACCGTGCCAAAGCCGCGTAACGTTGGGCATAACTAATTGCCGCGTTACAAGCAATAATTGTCGCATTCCAAAATTGAATTTTCTTTATATAGCTTGAATCATCTTTATCGGCACGGCTCATGGCCTCCACAACATCCGCCATTATGCCTTTGAAGCCTTTTTTCAGGACTTTGGCATAGTCAACGGATACATGCCCTACCCCATTAAAATAATAGTTGCCGACCGTAAACACATTCGCGCTCATACAATCCAAGGTATCCGTATCCATATAGGCTGTAGCCAGTTCATTTGTGGTTTTGCCATCCCAATACTCAAACACCTGATTTAATTGGTGTTTCGCTTCCTCCGAAATCTGAAAAGCATCGCCGTTTCTTTTCCCAATCCTGTCAAACTCCTCTTTAAGCCACTTATTGGAAAATTCGGGATATACCTGAGATGACCTCGGATGCTTCGTTAAACTGCCAACAATGAGTTCTTCTTCCCGAATGGTAATAGGAAGTTCCTGCAATACTTTTTCTAATGCTTTCGCCCGGCGAATAACCGCCGGTGACCCTTCACTATCTTTGTATGCTTCCGTAATAATCACTGCACGTTCCGCTTCAATACAAGGAACCGCATCCAAAATTTGCTCTTTGAGAATATCAATACGTTTCGTTAGATTACCAAAACCTTTAGCAGCTGTAATCATTTCCTTTTCCCCTTTCTCTCCGTCCGCTCTCATAAATACTGTATTAGCCTATTTTATATATAAGGTTTTGTCGAAGATGGCGCCGGCCCGGCCATAGCCGTTATACATTTCATGCCAATTTCGCGCGCCGCAATGATCGATTGACGGACAGCACCGGAATCTCCGGTAATCGCAATAATTGATTCATTCGAATAACTCGTGCCATGCGACGGGCTGGAATAAGCCACGCAATCCACATTTGCCGTTTTCAAAGCCGCATCAGCCATAAGTACGCCAATAGCGGCCGGAGCACCGACAACCAGACCAAACGCTTTACCGACGGGAGCACCGAATGCTTTATTAATCGCTAAACTAGCCCGGGCGGTATACTGCAGTTCCAAGTGCCCGGCATCATTTCCATACACATCGCCAAAAGTACGGTTCAATTCTTTTAACGCGACTTCTACCGCACGGCGGGCATCGGATACTTCTTCCGCGCCAAAAATTATTAAGCAACCATGTCCGGCACCGCCTTTGGTGTCACGAGCCAGTTCGATTGACACAATTTCCGTATTCGTAGCCTTAACCGCTTCGTCCGCCGCCATTATATGCGGTCCGGCTCCTGTCCTCCCTCCAAAAACGCCGATGGAACGAAACTTACTGTCTATCCCCATTTTTTCATGCAAAGAAGCTTCCACATTCGCAATCACTAGTCCGATGCTATCGCCAATCGCTGTACCAACAAACTCGGTAATTCCTGGATGGGTATACGTTTGAGAAGCAGTATTATCTTCTATAGCGGGAGTTTGCGGCGGAATATCCAAATGTTTCTGCAACTCTTGCATTACTTTATCCATAATTTCCTTTTCATCCATAAATGGGCACCTCCAAATTTTTCAACGTAACCCCTAAGCTTTGGGAAGAATTTTTTCTACGTCGGTATGCGGGCGTGGAATAACATGAGTAGAAACAACTTCGCCCACTTTTTTCGCCGCGGCAGCCCCTGCTTCCGTAGCCGCTTTGACTGCGCCGACATCCCCCCGTACCATAACAGTGACTAACCCTGAGCCAATTTTCTCATAACCGATTAATACAACATTTGCTGCTTTCACCATTGCATCCGCCGCTTCAATTGACCCTACCAGCCCTTTTGTTTCCACCATGCCCAACGCATCAGTTGCCATAAAGCCATTCACCTTCCTAATACATAGTTACTGTTTTACTTTTTCCTATTGTACTATTGGTTGTAGCTAAACCAGCAGTAATTATTTATTTAAAATTCTGTAAATTTTCATCCTAATGCAATAACCTTCTCCCATGGAAAGCTTTTATCAGGACGACCAAAATGACCATACACAGCGGTTTCTTGATAAATAGGTCGCAGTAAATTAAAGTTTTCAATAATCGCCCCCGGTCTAAAATCAAATTGTTCACGCACAATAGTAATAATTTGTTCGTTGCTAATTTTCCCTGTTCCAAATGTATGTACATTAATCGCGACGGGGCACGCTACACCAATGGCATACGCCAAGCCAATTTCACACCGTTCGGCCATTCCAGCCGCTACAATATTTTTAGCTACATATCTTGCCATATAGGCACCGGAGCGATCTACTTTGCTCGGATCCTTACCAGAAAAAGCACCACCGCCATGCCTGCAAACTCCTCCATAGGTATCCACCATAATCTTTCTGCCAGTAAGCCCGGTATCCGCGCGAGGGCCGCCTAACGTAAATTTCCCTGTAGAATTCACATATATTTTTATATTGGAAGTACGTATATCGGCTGGCAATAAAGGATGTATTACTTCATTCATTATGTCTTCTCTCAGCTTGTCGTAACTAACTGTTTCATCATGCTGGGCGGCTATAATAATCGTATCCAGAGCGATTGGACGTCCCTTGCCATCATACTCAACAGTGACCTGAGTCTTACCATCCGGTCTTAGGTATGGTAACCTGCCCTTTTTTCTTACTTGTGCCAGTCTTTCCGCCAAACGATGCGCCAAATGTATGGACAGCGGCATATACTCTTTGGTTTCCCTGCAGGCATAACCATACATCATCCCCTGATCTCCTGCGCCCCAGGTTTGTATATGCTCTTGCCAATTACCAATTCTCTGCTCGTTATATTCTCCGGCTTTGTTGACACCACCGGCAATATCTGACGACTGTACATTGATATTGGACAAAACCAAACATCTCTCCGCGTCCATTCCATATTCCATATGGGTATACCCGATTTCCCGTATAACGCTTCTTACGACAGCCTCAATATCTACTGTTACTGCTGACGATATTTCCCCAGCAATAAATACTATCTGATCAGAAGCCATGGTTTCAACTGCTACACGAGCCCACCTATCCCGCGCCATAAACTCGTCTAAAATCTTGTCTGATATTTGATCGCATAACTTATCTGGATGACCTTCTGTCACAGACTCAGAAGTAATTAGTATTTTTTCCATCACCATCTCTCCTCGCATTGTATTTTAATTATTGTAATGAATCTTCCCATGGGACAAAGAATAAAAAATGGTACTATCAACTATAAAATTTAGCTATTAACTAACCAAACTGATCTTCATTAAGTATTTTATTGCTATTTAAGGATAATTTTGGCATGTTTCATTTTACTGCATAATAAATATGAACAAATAGCAAATAATCATCAATGTGCCCTTTAAAAGAAAAACAAAAAATAACAACAAGAATTTGTTGTTATTTTAGGAAAATAGCCATACGCAGAACCAAAGAGGGGGAACACCATGGCATCGGTAAGAAACTTTGATATCCGAGAAGTAATTGATCTGGATTTATTACAAGACATGCAAGAAAAGTTTGCTGCAGTCACCGGTCTTGCATTTGTAACAATTGATTTTAAAGGCAATCCCATTACCGAAGAAGTTAACTTTTCCGAATTTTGCATTAGCCGAAGAAAAATTATCGTCCATAAAAAATTATGCTATATGTCAGATGCCCATGCTGGTTTAGAAGCTGCTAGGCGCGGCCAGCCTTGCATATACAGATGCCCTGCCGGATTGATAGATTTTGCCGTTCCCATCGTCGTACAAGGCCAATACTTAGGCGCTGTATTGAGCGGACAAGTCCAGTGCCAGGAAGATACTAATTATATTGAAGAAAATGAAGTTTTTAAATTCGGTTCCAAATGGCAAATGAATCAAGAATGGACGGAAAAATACAAAAAAACCTTATGCATGCCTTATGATAAAATCATTTCCAGCGCCAATCTTGTTCATCTGGTAATCAACCAATTAGTGGAAAAAGAATTCGTAAATATTATTCATGAAGAACTCAATAAGAATGCCGTTACGCTTATGGAAGAAAAAAAAGCTCGGGCTGAGCTTGCCGAAAGGCTAAGAATCGCTGAATTGAAATCGTTAAAAGCCCAAATGAATCCGCACTTTATATTTAATATATTAAATTCGATCGGCTGCTTCGCCTTAACTGAAGGGGCAAAAAAAACCCAAGAAATGATTTATATGTTATCACAACTTTTACGCTATAACATTACCCACTCCGGTCAATCGGTTACACTAGTCGAAGACATTCAAAATATTGAAAGGTATATAAAAATACAGCAATTCCGGTTTGGCGATAAAATCACCTATTCGATCAACATCCCTAACGAACTGAAAAACCAAGCAGTACCCCCTTTTATTATCCAGCCTTTCATTGAAAATGCCATTCAACATGGGATTATTCCAAAAGAGGGGTCGGGGCATCTTACACTGCAAGCCTACTCGGAAGAAAACGACATAATAATAAAAATAGAAGACAATGGTATTGGCATGCCCCCCCAAAAGATCAAGAATTTATTCGGCACACGTACCAAAGAACCGGATACTACCAATATCGGTATCCAGAACACTCGGACCCGGCTTATGCAAAGCTTCGGGCCCCAATATGATATAAGTATTAAAAGTTATCTCAATAAAGGAACTACTATAACTATAAAAATCCCCCTCCATTTTAGCGAAAGGACTTATAATGATGTTCAAAGTTTTGTTAATTGATGACGAATTTTTAGTTCGACAAGCTTTACGCATTATTATATCCGAATATGATGAATTCCAAGTCATCGGCGAAGCCCAAAATAGCCGTGAAGCCTTACAACTGTATGAACAATGTGCCCCTGACTTAATATTTATGGATATTATGATGCAGGGAATCAACGGAATAGAACTTAGCGAGCGGATCAAGTCCCAAAATCCGAGAGCAACAATCGTTATTCTTACTGCTTACAATGACTTCGCTTTTACTAAAAAAGCCATGCAACTAAATATCCAGCATTATTTACTAAAACCCTTTTCCCTCCAGGAAATATATAACATTTTAAAAGGATATCAAGAAACTCATTTTAAAAAAGCATTTTGTACTGATTATTTTGTTACGAACTTATTAAATAAAGGATTTGAAGAATCATGCGCGCAAATCCATGATTTAATCACTGAAATATATTTTCTCTTACCTCTTGATACTCGCTATAAAATCCTGCAAAAATTAATGTATGATGCACTACATTTAATTCCAGGTATCCAACAAACCTATATAGCACATTACAAAAAAAATTTTCCTATTACTGAAAGTACTTGTAATAATCTTATTTTCGCTGAATCCTGGTTATTTTACCTTATCGATGAAGTGTTTAGACAAAAAAGCATCCAAGCTTATCCTCAATTTATAAAGATATTCTCATATATCGATGATAACCTCAACAATAATTCTATCAGTTTATACTCGGCCGCCTTACAAGCCGAATTAAGCATGTGTTATTTAAGCAAACTTTTTAAAAAAGAATTTAAAACCAACTTTAAGAACTATGTCAATCTTAAAAAAATAGAAAAGTCAAAAGTACTATTAAAAACGAATACTGTTTCCATTAATGACATTGCCTTTGAACTCGGTTACAATGAGCCAAATTATTTTTGTAAAGTATTTAAAAAATTTGAAGGTGTAACACCTACGGAATACCGGGTATGTCATTAATGATTTATCTTATCCATAGAAAACAGGCAGCAATTAATATAAATACGGCCAAAAGCTGAAGTCCTTCCAACCAGTTGGATTCATTATCTCCGGCCACCCGGTTTACGATTATAACAGAAATCACCAACGAGGCAACTTCAAAAATATTAAATACCAGACCCATGGGGTGATTGACGATTGCCCCTGCAATAACCAAACACGGCATAACAACTAACGCTATCTGCAGACTAGAACCAATTGCAATCTCAGTTGCGATATCCATTTTATTTTTTATTGACATCCAAATAGCCGTACTATGTTCCGCAGCATTACCGATTAACGGAATCAAAATAATCCCTACAAAAATAGGATTGATATGTAGTGCCTGGGTCATAGGCTCTATAGTTCCTACTAATATCTCGCTTTCCCAAGCAATACACAAAGTAGATGCTATAAGGATAGTAACCGCTTTTCCCTGTGACCATCTGGGTAATACTTCGTCATGGCTCGTAGTCCCATGCAAATCGCTGTTATTCCCAAACGAAAAGTACATACCCAGAAGATAAATAACCAGCATTACTACTGCAATCAATAGGTTAAGCGGCTCATACTCCCAGCTATCCACCTTTTCAGGCCGGACAGTGTAAAGAAACACCGCCGGAATACATATTCCAATGACTGCAAAAGTCAACATAGTACTGGAAAAGTCTACGTTCCTTTTCCCAAAGTACTGTCTGCCATTGCGCAGCCCGCCTACGAACATACTGGCACCAAGCACTAGCAGGGAATTTCCCAGAATCGAACCCGCTATCGACGCTTTGACAACATCGAATAGTCCTTGTTTTAGGGCAAAGAAAGCTATAATGAATTCAGTTGCATTGCCGAAAGTCGCATTCAAAAATCCACTGACTTTCGGATTGGTATAATGAGCCAGCGTTTCGGTTGCAAACCCCATATAAACCGCTAACGACAGAATGGCCATACCAGCTAATAGAAACTCCAGCACCGCCTCAGCATCTAACAGGTTGGCCAGGATACTCAAAGGTAGAAAAAGCAAAGAAAATGGAAGAAGCCGAACCATTCAAATTCTCTCCCGTCCCGATTCATGTATTTGAAAAATACCTATTGGGGGGATTATAGAAAAGTACCGATCCCCTGCTATAATCTGTTCTCCCCATATATTGTAATAGTGTATTGCAAAATACATTCCTATCTTCCACTTTTCTTCACTTCTGCAAAAACAAGCTACCTATATCCTAGTACCACCGCTTAGCCCTCTTCAACTCTTTTTAGCCATTCTTCCACTAAACAGGTAAACACATCGGCCTGTTCTAATTGCAAATGATGGCCCGCTTTATCCAGCACAACAAACGCAGCCCGCGGGTACTTGTCTAAAATTCTCCAAACATCCTTATAACCTACACTTGCGTCCTGTCTGCCAGCTAAGACAAGAGCGGGCTTAGTAAAAGTACCCTCAAAGTCCTCTGGATCAAAAGAAAATGCATACCCTTGTTTTTGTAGTTTTTGTAAGAACGGCTCGTCCGCCAATTTTAAACCGCATACTATTTCATCCCTATAGCGTTGCCATATATCTCTGCTTTGCACAACATGCATCGAAGCAAACCCTTCCGCCTCGGCAACTTCAAGCTCAGCCAGTAATTCATCATCTTCCGTCAATATTACATGCGAAGGAATATCGCGTTCCTTAATGTTAGCAATGATTGCCGGGCACAACAAAAAGAGACCGTCTATCCGGTTTGCCATCTTATGTGTAACACCTCTAGCCAGATATCCGCCATATGATTGTCCGGCAAGTAGGAAATTCTCTATAGGAAGAATTTTTTCAATAAAAGCAAGTACAACCGCAAGCATTTCATCAGAATTTGTAATCCATTCTGCCACCTTGGTTTTACCCATTCCAGGCAAATCTATGTATATTCGCTTATAACCACCTTTCTTGCTTAATACAGGCTCCATGCATCCCTTCATCAGTCTATGGTCTACATGACTGCCATGCAATAGAAGGATGGTTTTTCCTTCACCATATACTTCATAATGTACGGTTATACCTTTCACATTACACTCCATTATTTCTCCTCCATTTCTTTATATAAAATAGTGCATTTGCATACTATTTTTCAAGCAGCCGCTCTGAACACAAGAAATTTGGCCCCTATATAGTTAGATATCGAATTATAATGATAAGCAGGCTACTTTCCCGATTTCTAGTTCGGACTAAAGGAGTAAAGCTCAATGCGCCTTGTTAAAAAGGTTAGACATCTTTCGGTCGTAAGGCTACTCCCTTTTCGGTTAAACGCACGTACGTAATCCTACTGTCCACCGCACTTTTTTCCTTTACAATAAAACCAAAGTGAACCAGCTTCTCTACCAATTTATTAATGTAATCGCATTTTCTATCATACTTATATTTTAGTTAGACATCTAACAAGAGTCAAGTCTTGTATTCATATAATGAAATTTTGCCTTATTTATTTTTGTTCTTCTTGCGCCCATTTCCTAATTTCTCTGACTCGTTCGGGAGTTAGCCCGAGAAGTTGTAGAAAAGCTTCATGTTTTTCTGGGAAACTCTTCTCAAATTGGTTATGAATTCTCCACTGTGCCTTCTCATCGACCCCGGCGGACTCTAACACTCCGGCAAAACAATCTATTTCAATCGTACTCACTCGCTCCAAAAGCTGATTATTCTGCAACAGGTTAATAATAAAAAACTGTTGCTCCCTTAACGCGATAATATCTTTATTTATTTCTTCTAATTTTGCTTCTAGATTATTTACTGCAACACATTTTGAGCCATCCAACATTTCTTTAATTTCTTGCAGAGACAAACCGGCTTTGCGGTATGTGGCAATTTTCTCCAAACGCCGACAGTCTTCTTCGGAATACACGCGATAATTACTAACGCTTCTTTTAGAAGGTGATAATATGCCAATGGAATCATAGTAAAGTAAAGTACTTCGCGACAGATTAAACTTGCACGCCAGCTTACCAATCGAAACGGTCATTGCCACTCCTCCTTTTCAAAGTGTCTTGACAAAAGGACTTAATTCCTTTCAACAGATGCAGTCGCTTCCCCAAAGATGTTTTGCCTTTTGTATAATAATACTATTCCGATAATAATTAGGCAAACTCCGGCTAAAAAAAGCAATACCGCAGGATTGATAATATTCAAAAACAATCCAAATACCCCGATAGAAATAGGCAAAGAAATATCCCCTGTCGTACCAAACACACTAAATACGCGACCAGCCATTTTTTCCGGGACGCAAAGTTGCGCAATTGTGCGCCAAAACACACTTGCAACGGCCACGCAAAACCCTATTAATGTACAAACAATTGCATAAGGCACTAATAGGCTGACATTTTCTAGCTGTAATGTTCCAAGTATAAAAATTGCTAATCCCAAACACACAATAGCATAAAAGAGATACACTTCTGTAAATTTTTTTAACATAGATTTCGAAATATATGCCGCCCCAACAATCATACCCACACCAATTGCAGATTCTAGCACTCCCAAGTTGTTAACCCCAGTTCCAGTTAATCCATTGGCAATAAAAGGCATAATAACATAAATACTTCCCATAAATACATGAATAACAGCAATAACGATTACAACTACCAACACTCGCGCATCCGTACGAATATAACGGAGCCCCTGCATTAAACTAGTCATAATCGACTCCTCTGTATCAATTTTTACTACTTTTATCCGTATAAACGCTTCGGCAATTCCCGATAAGATATAAGAAAACCCATTAAACAGAAGAACTCCCATATAACCTATCAGAGCAACACTGGAAGCTCCTAATAATGGACCGATTACAGACATGGCCCCTGATACCATTTGACTCATAGCGTTAGCCTTCGATAGGTCTTCTTTTTCAACAATAACCGGTATAATTGCCATTGTCGTTGGATTAAATAATGCGGAACATATAGATATACTGCATGCCGCCATATAGATATGCCATATTTCTAAGAGATTTAAATCATAGAGAGCCGCAATCGTTAAAATAATGACCCCGCGGGCAAAATCAGATACCACTAACGTTTTCTTTTTATTCCATCGATCAATATACACTCCCGCCACCGGACCAATAAGCAACTCCGGCAGCATAGCGGCAATAAGAAAAGAACTAACAATAAGCGGTGACTTTGTTTTTTCAAACAACCACCACAGCAGCGCGATGTTATACGCTCTATCCCCCAGCTGCGACACTAACTGCCCAACCCAAAGTAGCCCAAAATTTTTATTGATTAATAACATAGTACCCTCCCAGAATGAAATCTTATGTTCTATAAAAAATGATAAACTATTAAGTTATAGACACGTCAATACACTTTTCAACAAAAAAGGGATAACCAGAAGTCCTAACAGACCTCCGGTTATCCATAATAATATCTTTTGCCTCGTTATACCTTTGACGCGCTAAAAACGAGAGAAACAAATTTCAACCTGACTATTAACTAGTATACAATAAGGTACTATTTCACTTCTTCTAAATTTTAAATTGACTAACTGCATCCCTTAAATTCATAGCCAGTTTTGACAATGATTGACTAGCACCAGCAATTTCCTGCATAGACGCCGACTGTTCCTCGGTCGCGGCTGATACAGTTTGGGACTCTCCCGAAACAGTTTTGCTTAGCATATTAATTTGGTCTACCGTTTCCACCATTCGACTGCTTCCGGTGGATAATTCCTCAATCGCTCCAGATATTTCTTTTATTTTTTCAGTTACTTGGTTTACATAGGCAACTATTTCCTGGAAGTTTTGTCCGGAGGTATCTACAATTTCAGTGCCACGCTGGACTTCTCGCGTACCGTCGTTCATTGCTTCCACGGCTCGTTCAGTCTCGGTCTGAATTTCATTAATTAATGTAGCAATTTGTTGAGCAGCATTATCAGACTGTTCGGCCAGCATACGAACTTCTTCCGCAACCACGGCGAAGCCACGGCCTTGTTCCCCGGCTCGCGCCGCTTCAATCGCAGCATTTAGCGCTAATAAATTGGTTTGACCTGCAATTCCGGAGATGGTCGCAACGATTTGGCCAATTTCTCTTGAACGTTCACCCAGACTCGTGATCACCTTAGCGGAAGCACTAACCGTAGTATTAATATGCGCCATTTGTTTGACCGCCTCGCCTATGGCATGGCTTCCCTCATTAGCTTTATCGGCGGTATGAATGGATTGTTCGGTTACCTGACCCGCATCGTCAGCCATTTGTTTAATATTCTCCGATAATTGATGTATTATCTCGACTGTATCGCCAGTTGCAGCCAGTTGCTGATCGGCTCCTTTTGCCACTTCTGTAATCGAACCGGCAATTTGATTAGAAGCTTGCGCCGATTGATCCGCACTGGCAGTTAATTGTTCCGAAGAAGCGGCAAGTTGTTCAGCGGCTTCACTAATTTGTCTTAAAAGCTCCCGAACACGATTATTCATATCTAATAAAGCATCGGCTACCTGACCAATTTCATCTTTCCTAACAATTTCCCGAGATTTTATCTTAAAATTTCCATTCGATAATTCGTGCGCAAATAAGAGGATCATATGTAAGGGCTTGGTTATTGTTCTTGATGCAAAAAGAGCAATAACAATACCTACAATAGCTGCAATAATTGTAGCGACAATTGCAACTGTTTGTGCTTCGGTTGCCGCTTGCGTACTTTGTTTGCAGGCTTCCTGCACTTTTTTTAGCACTCCCTCGTGATATTTTTCACCTGCGCTAATGAGTTTTTGCCCTACCGGAGCCATTTCTTGAGACGCTAATTGCAAGGCTTCCGCATTTTTACCTGCTTGTTTTAACGGCAAAACTCGGTTTTCAAAAATTTCACTATATCTTTCATCTTGAGCAATCAATTCCTCTATAAAGCCTTTTGCTTCAGCCGTACTTGCAGAATCGAGCAACTCTCTTTCTAACTGGTCATTTTCCTGGGATGCTTTATAATAGTCATCCAACAAACTTTTACTGCCAAAAAGCAGATATCCTCTGGCATCTGCCACTTGCCCTAAGCTATTACTAGTAATCCGCGTACTAATGGCTATTTTCGGAAGATACGTTTTTTCAACCAAATTAGCACTGGCAATACTGTTGCTAATTTTTACATACACCATGGTTGAACCAATTACACTGATCAGTATAACCGTTAGAAAAAAAATAACTAATCTCACTGCTAGTTTCATTACGTTTACCCCCTGTAAGTATATATGTTTTTATATGAACTTCTAATACTTTCTAATATACACCTTCTTTTCTGTCGAATAATTAAACAAATTACATTAATTTGCTGATACAAAATACATATATCATTATTCTTCTACATATATAGACATTTTCTCAAATCTATATTCATAACATTAGATAATTTCTATTCTAAATTAAATAAGCAGCTCTTCTTGGCTTCCATTTATATAGGTATACAGATGTATACAGACGCATACAAAAACAACAAACAGGTTGCATTGTTTTAAAAACGCCGTTGTACTTTTTTTAATTGTTAACCTGGTGTACAATATAATCAAAGAGGTGATGAATTGGAAAATGAAAATGTTAATAACATTATAAAGCTATACTTTCACTCTTTCGATGTATTCAGAAAACTAGAAGTTACACCTAGAGATTTCGGAAGCGGTGACCTGCTTTATCAATCTGAGGTTCATACTCTAGAAGTAATAGGTTACAATCCTGGCATTAACCTAACTGGAATTGCTATAAAAATGGATATATCAAAAAGTGCAATTTCTAAATTCGCAAAAAAATTAATAGATAAAAAGCTTATCCATAAAAGCAGCGAACAAAATAATAAAAAAGAAGTTCTATTTTTTTTAACTCCAAAAGGAAACACTGTATTTGAAGGACATCAAACTTTTGAAAAAAATACATTCTCCGGTGTTTATAATCTTTTTGATGAATTAACTGAAACTGAAAAAGCCTTCCTTAAAAAATTCTTCATGGAATTAATAAACAGGATTAACATCCATGATTGTTAACTTGGTCGACAATGATTCACAATGTAGTTTGGAGGTAAACATATGATTATAAAAATGCTTATTGATAATAAAGGAATATCATCCAGTTTCAAAACAGAACATGGATTATCAATGTACTTTGAAGTATCCGGAGTAAAAATATTATTCGATACCGGCAAATCAGGAGACTTTATAGATAATGCTGAAAAAATGGACGTTAACATTAAAGATATTGATATAGTAATAATATCTCACGCTCACATAGACCATTCCGGAGGATTAATAAGATTTCTTGAAATAAATAAAAAAGCTGTAGTATACGCTCACAGCAAAGTAACAGAAGATTATTACATTGATTTAATCTATAAAAAAAATATTAGTATGCCCCTAAAAGTTTTTGAAAAATACAAAACAAGAATCTGCTTCGTCAATAATGATTTATTAAAAGTGTCCCACAATATTTACCTCGTTTCAAACTTTACCAATATCTATTCGTTAGGAAAATTTAGTAAAAATCTCCTAGTAAAGCGCCAGGGGAATTATTACAAAGATAGTTTCGATCATGAGCTCGCTATGGTAATCGACAACAATGAAAAATTGATCATTATTTCTGCTTGCAGTCATAATGGTATAGACAATATGATAGAAACGATAATCAAGCACTTTCCCAACAAGTCGGTTCAAACAATTATTGGGGGATTTCATCTTATAGAATTCCCGCTATTGAATTTCTTAGGGGAGAAAAAATCGAATATTATAATGCTCGGAAAAAGATTGCTTGGTTATAATATGGATCATGTCTATACCTGCCATTGTACTGGCAATAGAGAATTGGGGATTTTAAAAGAATGTATGGGAAACAAAATTGAATATTTCGCTACAGGTATGCAGATAGAAATATAAATCTTTCTTCGACTTACGTACGTACCACCGCCTGCCCGATAAAAACCCACGAGCACATTGTTCTTGGTCTGAGTATAAAAACAATTTTTAAGTAATCTTTTTCAATATGGGTGTTCTGGGGTTATAATAAAAGGAAACTATTCTTGGCATGCAATAATCAATACTTACTTTATATCTAGCAATTGGTAGTTTACCAGAAGTTATTATTCTTCTCGCTTTTTGATTATATGGTTTTTTGCCAGTACGAGAGCACTGCAAGTTCCCTCTGTCTCAAAAAATCTAGTATCCAAACCAGAAGAAATGAATATTGGCATGTTTAAAAAATAAGAGACTTTATCAGGAGAAAACCATGAAAGTGACCGTTTATAAGTTGAATACATTTGCAAAATCCAATAATGGAGGAAATGCAGCCGGAGTAGTACTGAACGCTGATACGCTAACTGAAAATAGGATGAAAAAAACAGCGAGCATTCTTGGATTTAGTGAAACCGCATTTGTCATGAAATCCGATTGTGCAAATTATAAGGTGAGGTTTTTTACCCCTAAGGAAGAAGTCGCCCTTTGCGGCCATGCCACAATAGGGACTTTCTTTGCACTAGCAAGCCAAGGGTACATTAAACCGGGCAATTATTCGCAGGAAACTAAAGCCGGAATTTTGGATGTCGAAGTAAAAGAAGACTTATCAATAATGATGAATCAACCTATCCCAAAGTTTTATGAAATAATCGACAAGAAAGAAATTGCCGCTTCCTTAAATATTACTACTGCTGAAATGCCGGAAGATTTACCAGTCCAGATTGTATCCACAGGATTAAAGGATATACTGATTCCAATCAAAACCATGGATAGACTGAATTCCATTGAACCTAATTTTAAAAAGATTGAGGAAATCAGCAAGAAATATAATGTCGTCGGCTACCATGTTTTTACGCTGGAATCGCTTAACCATTCAAACGCCCACTGTAGAAATTTCGCACCCTTGTACGACATCCCCGAAGAATCCGCTACAGGTACCTCCAATGGTTCCTTGGGATGTTATCTCTTTAAATACGGTAAAATCGACTCCAAACAAACTGAATATATTGTCTTCGAGCAAGGTTACTCTATGAAAAAACCATCTGAAATAAGGGTATCTTTATCAGTTAAAAATAGTAAGATTATTGAAGTCAAAGTTGGCGGTAAAGCATTAAATTTATCCTTAATCGAAGTTGAAATATAACTACGTAAGAAAAAATAAAAGAGATAACGCGAAGTAATGTGTAGCTTCTCGTTATCTCTTTTATTTTACATTTTGATGCCTGTCAAAGGCCAAGATCATAAATCCTGTTGGCATTCTCAAAAAATACTTTGTCATGATGCCTTGCCGGAATAATATGCGCAACAAACTCAATATAATTGGAAATATTAGCCAGAGGCCAATCTGTCCCATAGAGCAGGCGGTCATAGTTGTCCAGGTATTCCAGCCAAACTTTTAAAAAGTTAATATAGCCATGTTTTCTTTCAAAGAAATCCTGCATACTGTCGATCCGGCCTTCTAAAATACCCGAAAGGTCGGCAGCTACATTCTCATTTTTCGCAATGACCGCAATAGCGTCTACAAGCCAGGGATTACCAATATGACACATAACAAACTGAACTTGAGGATAGCGTACCGCTGCCTCATCCAAGTTCATAGGATGACTATATTTCAGCAGGGCATTGCCGGTAGCTGTCAATCCGGTATGAACAGCCACTGGTTTTTTATATTGCGCTGCCAGTTGATAAAATGGATCAACCACCGAATCATAAATATAAAAATGATTGTAGCCTGGATACAACTTAATACCCACGCAATTTTTTCTTTGCAAATGTTTTTCCACCAAATAAGCTTGGTGTACCATCTCTTCCGCTTGAAAGCAGGTGCTATCCAGCCCGATACAATAACTAAGATAGTCAGGGTAATGGTGTTCGCTCAACTGCAGACTCCGGTTACCCATGACTACACCATGAACAATGTTGTGCTCAGAATATTGGCTTTTCAGATGCACGCTGGTATTTTTATGACCCGCCAATTCCGCAATCTGGTCAAAGTACGGCTCCTGGCAAAAATGGATGTGAGCATCAATAATCTTCATTGGTATTAGTCCTTCCTCACATACTTAGATTATGCTTGTATTCATGCCGATTGTTTTTTAAGTAAACGCAGCTATATTTTATCATACCATCGTACACTGCTAATGAAAAGAACACAAGACAAAGAGCTAGTTTAGACGAAGGCACCTATTCAAAGCTTTGCGCTATAGCGCTACCCCTCTTCTGTCCATAAATAGGTAATTTGTGCTTTAGATTAGTGATTGTTTTAAACTTTTTACCAACCTTAGAACATAACGACTGTATAATCTCATATACGCGTTACTATTCAAAAAAGATGACCTGAAGTCTAATAAAAAAACTTCAGGTCATCTTTTTTTATTCCGAACTCTGCTGAACTGCCTTATTACCCTTTTACTTCATTGTCCTCAGCGATTGCCTGTTCGCCCCGTTTAATGGCTTCTCTGACCATCATACCTACTTCACGGGTTGTCACGTCGCCCCAGTCCCCATCTTCTACTTTATCGCCAAAACCAAGATCATTAGCTAGTTTTACTTTAGTTTCTTCTGACATCACTTTATCACCCATCGCCAATTACCTCCATCCATATAAGATTGAAGCATTTAATATTGTGCGCGGTTAGGTAATAAGCTATGCCAGCAAATAAATTCCTGCAGGAAAAAACACGCACGAGAAAGTTATCCTGCCTGAACAGAATATAATTCTGTATGCTCACGGAAAAAAGCGGTAACTTCATCGGCTACCAGTTCACGCTGGTTGTCCATCGTAATCATATGATAACAGTTATTGAGGAGAATTTTTCTTACTTTTGGTGTCCCAATTTTATTTTCGATATAGTTTGCGTTATTTACACTAGCAGTATCATCTTCTGTTGAGTGAACAATCAGGGTAGGCGTAGAAAGTTCCGGCAATTCCTTTTTCACAACATTGGCCAATTTATGCAATTCATACATACTGACACCCGGCACACAGTCATAGGCAATCGTATTATCTTTAAGACCTCTGGCCACCATTCGCCGAAGACGCTCATTTTTAATACCGTATGGTTCCCGCTCCGGATACGAATAAAAGTATTTAGCAGGGGTGTAATTGTTGATGGGTATTAGAAACCTATACCAAGGTGTTCCCCAACCATCAAATTGAAAGGTTGTTGATAAGGCCGCAACCGCTTTTACATCATGAGGATATTCCTTAGCAGCATGTAACGCCAATACTGCTCCCATGCACAATCCCGCGGTAAAAATCCGTGTACAACTACCTTTTAATTCTTCCAACGCCTCTTGTACACTCTTATACCAATCTTGCCAGGAGGTTTTTTTTAAGTCACTAATACCTTGACCGTGACCGGCCAAACAGGGAACGTTCACACTAAACCCCGCCCGGTTAAGCTGAGTTGCTAAATACTTCATTTCATACGGACTGCCGGTCAGGCCATGAATCAAAATCACGCCATTTTCATTACCGTTAAGTTTGATTGCCTGATTGGACATTTAAACTCTGCACCTCTTTAATAATAGCTCGAATAGTTCAATAAACAAATCCATTTCCTCATAACTTATCGTTAATGCCGGAGCTAAGGTAAACGCATTTTTATAGTGGCCGCCGATATCTAACACCAACCCGTATTTTTTGCCATTCACTTCAAGATCGCCTTTCATAGCCTCGTCGACAATTTTATCCGCCAACGCTTTATCCGGCGTAAATCCATCTGTCTGGGTCATTTCAATCCTGAGAGCCAATCCTACTCCATCGACATCGCCGATTACAGTATAGCGAGCTTGCAGTTCTTTAATCCGGTTTAACAGATATTCACCCTTTTCTTTGATACTGGTTTCAAGATCATGCCGTTTTATATACTGCATGGTGGCTAAACCAGCTGCCGTACCTAATGGATTGCTGGAGAAAGTCGAGTGGGTAGAACCGGGCGGGAAGATTTCCGGTGTGATCATTTCTTCCTTCGCCCATAACCCAGACAATGGATTTAATCCATTGGTCAATGATTTGGCAAAGGTAATTACATCCGGTTTTACACCAAAGTGTTCCATCGCCCACAGTTTTCCTGTACGGTAAAAGCCCATCTGGATTTCATCATCAACCAAAAGAATGTTGTATCGTTTCAATATCTTGTCCAACTTGGAAAAATACTCCGGCGGCGGCGCGATATACCCACCCGTGGCTTGAATCGGTTCGACATAGAAAGCGGCAAATTCCGTTTCGCCCGCCTTGGGATCAAGAACACCATAGTATTCGGTTTCAAATAATTTTTCAAATTGATTGACGCATTCATACCCACAGGTTTCCCTCTTTAGTCCATAAAAGCAACGGTAACAATACGGATAAGGAATAAAATTCGCCCGGCTGCCGAAATGGCCGTACCGACGACGATAGCGGTAGCTACTGGTTATTTCCGAACAGCCCAGCGTCCGCCCATGATAACCACCCATGAAAGCAAACATCAATGATTTTCCGCCCCGGAAATTACGAATAAGTTTCATGCTGTCTTCTATGGCCTGAGCACCGCCCACATTAAAGTGAACCCGCCCTTTCATGCCAAAACGTTTCTCGGTTTCTGTGGCAATTTCAGTTGCCAGTAATATTTTTTCTTTATTTAGATATTGACACGCAAGCTGAGGCATACGATTCAATTGCTCATTATGAACCGCCTCAATTTCCGCATTTCGATAACCAAAGTTTACAGCCGAGTACCACATTTGCAGGTCTAGGTACGGTCGGTCTTGTGCGTCGTACAGCCACGAGCCCTCACAGCGCTCGAATATCTTCGGCGGATCGATATAGTGAACGGTATCGCCATAAGAACAATACTTTTCCTCTAATGCGAGCAGTTCTTTTTCATCCATACGATTAATCATACGTTTTTCCCCCATTACCCTATGTTGTATTTCATTTGCCTCAAAACCTTTTCTGTTAATTGCAGCAAATTTTGAGTTACATCAGAAAAATCTTTATACTCCAGATATGGCAAATTTCGTTCCTTGCAGTATTCGCTAAGTTTTCCTTTGGCAAAGATAAAATCCGCTTTATCAGCCAGACAAAAATCACTGCGTCCGTCACCGATAAGCACCACCGGCAAATTTGTCCTTAATCTTTCAACCACAGCGCATTTGCAGGTTCCAGCCGGACAACCAGGAAAACTATTAACGTAGAAAGTCTTCCATTTACCACTTTGTTCCTTCAAGTTATTGGCAAAAACCGGTACCCCGATAATTCCTGCATTGGCTAGAATACGCCGGATAAACACGCAAAATCCATCACTAATAATAGCATGGGCCAATCCTACTGAACGGACAAACGTTACAAATCTGGCAAACTCCGAATCAATCCTTACAGTATCAACAAATTTCAATACTGTTTCTAAATCAGCACCAATCAATTCTATCTGCTCGCTTAAACATTGCCGTGACCCTATTTCACCATTACTCCAGCGTTTTTCAATTTCTAACCATTCCGCACCGGCAAACTTTGAAAGTACTGCATCCGTTACATCCACTTCACTAATGGTTCCGTCAAAGTCAATGGCCAAAAAACATTCAAGCATACTTTACCTCTATATTGTATTTTTATCCGTTTTTAATTTTAGGACATAATTCTGAAAAACATCTGAAAAACTACAGCATGCAATAAAAAACCGCTAGCAAAGCCAACAGCCCTGTAGCAGTTTTTCAATATCACAATATAATTATTTAAAATCCCAATATTACTTTCTATATCATCCCTTTAATTGATCTGCAAATGTTTCCGAGCATTCTGTTTCAATGAGTTCCAGCGTAGCAAAACGTTTGCGGTAATAATTACGCTTATAAGATTCCACTTCCTCAATAGATTTCCTGGTTCATAATTGTGTATTAATCTGAAATGACTGGCACAAACAGTTAATTGGGAAAAAAAACTATAAAACGCGATCCCCCTTTAGGATTATTTTGCACCTCTATACTACCGTGGTGAGCATCCACTATCCACTTGGCAATGGATAAGCCGAGTCCAAATCCTTCATTCCTGGACCGTGCCTTATCTGCACGATAAAACCGTTCAAAAATGTGCTCCCGGTCTTCCGGTTTAATACCAGGGCCTGTATCGTCTACCAATATCCGCACACCCATTATACCGGAATTCTCCGCTCTTTCAGTGCGCAGTGTAACCCGCCCATACTCCGGGGTATATTTAATTCCATTTTCCACGAGAATATACAACAGTTGTTCCAGACGCTGTCTATCACCATTCAGCTCCAGATCCTCCGGCATACAAAGTGATAAACAAATATACTTTTGTTCGGCTGCAAGCCGTAACGATTTTTCCACTTGCTCAGCAATATCGTTAATCAAAACTTGTTGTTTATTTAAAGGCCCCTCTCCCGCGTCCGCCCTTGCCAAGGTTAACAAACTGCTGATAAGTCGCTTGATCCGCTGTAGTTCATCCTTAACGTCGGCAAGTATATACGAAGAGAAATCCGACAATGTATTATCTTCATCAAGTTCGATAGCCTCAACCGAAGTTTGCAACACGCTAAGCGGGGTTCTAAGTTCATGGGATGCATCGGCAACAAACTGTTTTTGCCGCTTTAGCGATTCTTCGACCGGAATAAGCACCCTGCCTGCCAGCACATACCCCAATAAGGCCGCAATACAAATAAAACATACTGCAACTAGCAAAATTGTTATTGCGCCATTCTTCAAAGTGTGAAAATATGCAGTTACATCTTTTCCGACATAAACTGTTCCCAATAGTTGTTCTCCTTGATACACCTTATGTGCCGTTATAATAACCGCAGCGGTTCCATTTGGTAAGTCTAGGGTAAATAGTTTTGTATCTCGTCCTTGCCATTCTAAAACCGTCGCCATAATTTCTTCTCTTAGAATAGGCACCGGCTGGTCTGACTTTATAAGCCGGCCATTATGATCCAGAACATAATAGAATACTTGACCGCTTATGTCATAGTCTGCTTCCTCAGCCAACTGTGTTGGCGGCTGCTCCGGATGGATATTATATTTTAATATCACTTCCTGCTGTTCTCTGGCAATCCTCGCCGCCAATACCTCAACTTCGTTTACCCGTTCCCGATACAAACTCCACATATTTCCTACAGTAATAATAAGGACAAAAGCTAGGAGAAAGCCGCCAAAAATACACGTGTATAATACCGTCAATTTATTACGAATTTTTGACAGCATGTTTATCCTCCAGTTTATATCCCACACCCCGTACGTTATGAATAAGTTCACATTCGCCAGGATTATCGACTTTTTTTCGCAACAAACGAATAAACGCATCCAAATTATTAGGGGAAACAGCATTATCCCAGCCCCAGACCCGGTCAAGAAGCACCTCTCGCGTTAACACCCGCCCGTAATTTTGCACAAACACCTCCAAAAGCTGATATTCTCGGCTGGTGAGGGTAAGTTCGCGCGACCCGCGTTTGGCGGTTTTTGTTACTCGATTTAGTTCCAAATCAGCAGCTTTTATAATATCGTCCTTTAAGGACACCCTGCTGCGCCTGGCTACCGAACGAATCCGGGCAATTAACTCCTTAATCTCAAATGGCTTTACAAGATAGTCATCCGCACCTGCTTCCAGTCCCATCACCAAATCATCCACCGCGTCTTTCGCCGTTAAAATCAGAACACCACCCTGGTATTCATCTTTCCTTAACTCGCGGCACACTTCCAACCCAGACATTTCCGGCATCATCCAATCAAGTATTACCACTTCATAGCCATTATTCCGTATACACTCTATCGCTTCCGCGCCATCTTTCACCCAATCCACTCGCATTCCCTGCTTGTCCAAAAGCTTTTGGACCAAGTTACCCAATCGCAAATCATCTTCTGCCAATAATATGTACATTACACCACTCCCACAATCCCTTAAGTACATACGTCCTATACATTCTTAATACAATTATGAGAATAATACCGTCGCCCGTCAAGTGCTACAACTAAAAAGGGGCTGTCTCATTAAAGAAAGATTCCGCTATATATTGTGACTGCATTCAAGCAAGATTCACAATATACAGTAGGAAAAAATCTTAGTGAGACAGCCGCCCCAAAACACATAGAACTATTTTATCAATTGCTCCAGAGCAGTATAGGGTAATTGTAAGGCGTCGGAAACGGCTTTATATGTTACCTGTCCGTTCAACACATTTACGCCCTTGGCTAGCCCCGGATTGTCAAGCACCGCTTTCCGCCAGCCTTTATTGGCGATTTCAACCGCATATCTAAGTGTGGCATTCGTTAATGCCAGCGTCGAAGTACGCGCCACCGCACCAGGCATATTGGCAACAGAGTAATGGATAACTCCATATTTCTCATAAGTCGGATTACTATGAGTGGTTACCCTGTCTATGGTTTCAATCGACCCCCCCTGGTCTATAGCCACATCAACAATCACCGAGCCAGGTTCCATCGCCTTAACCATATGTTCACTGACCAGTTTTGGTGCCTTCGCTCCCCGCAGTAGCACCGCCCCGACGAGTAAATCGGCTTTTTTCACCCACTCAGCCAAATTATATGCATTAGACATAACCGTTACCAACCGGCCACTAAATATATCATCTAAATATCTTAGCCTATCCAATGATACATCCAGCAACGTAACGCGCGCTCCCAGACCTAACGCCATTTTAGCCGCATTAGTACCGACAACACCGCCACCGACGATAACCACCTGAGCCGGTGCCACTCCAGCCAGACCGCCTAACAGTATGCCCTTGCCGCCGTTCGGTTTTTCCAACAATTGTGCCCCAATCTGGATCGCCATGCGCCCAGCAACTTCGCTCATCGGCGATAATAGGGGTAGCGAATGGTTTGCACCTTCAATGGTTTCATAAGCAATACCGACTACCTTTTTCGCCAGTAAAGCCTCCGCCAGTTTCGGCTCCGGTGCTAAATGCAAATACGTATAAAGAATCTGGCCCTCATGAAATAAAGAATATTCCTCTGCCAGCGGCTCTTTTACTTTCATAATCATTTCCGCTTTGTCAAATAAATCCTTCTTACTATCACTAATGCTACCACCAACCACACGGTAGCTTTCATTACTAAACCCGCTGCCCGAACCGGCCTGGTTTTCGATGATTACAGTATGACCGGATTTTACTAAAGCTTCTGTTCCTGCAGGTGTCAAAGCAACCCTATTTTCGTTGTTCTTAATTTCTTTCGCTACGCCTATAATCATAAGACAACCCTCCACCACTACAGATTTATTATGATAAATACGCAACTTTCATGCCAACGATCCCGTTATAAAAACCATAGTTGCCCTCTGCCCTCTTGGAAACAAAACGTACCACTTCTCGGAAACTAAAGTTTCCAGTTGGAAATTTTAGTTTCCGAGAAGTGGTCACATTTTCGCCTTTTCAAAACTCCCGCAAAAAGGATTTCTAAGTCTTGCTGCCTAATTACCTGCGTATAACAACAACGCATAAGAAGGTGATTGCCATCCGGCTTAAAATTCCTAATGTTGACCGGGTAGGGCTGGTCCTCGACATCTCAAGCCTTTTGGCCGAAGAACATATCAATATACTTTCCATGGAGGTAGAACTCAAGACCGTCTACTTGGAAACTGAAGAACTCACCCCAACCACTACTGACAAGCTAATCCGGCAATTACTCCTCATTCCCGGCATACTGGATATTATAGAAATAGATTTAATGCCACACCAGGAAAAGGCCGAACAATTAAATGCCGTGCTGGCGTCTGTCAGCGACGGAATTATTGCCATTGATACAGAGTCCATCGTAACCCAGTATAACCTGGCAGCGGAAAAAATCCTCCACCTCCCGGCCCAAGCCGTACTCGGTCGAAAACTAACCGATGTATTATCAGACGATATGTACCTGTTAAACGCTTTACGGCATAACACCGTCTATAACAACCACGAAGTAATCTTAGAAGAAATACATAGTCACTGTCTGGCGAGCGGACGTCCTATCATCGATCCTTCAGGCCGAACCATCGGCGCAGTAGCCATTTTGAAAGACATCAGCGATGTGCGGGAATTAGTGTACACCGTAACCGGTCAAATGCCGCTGACCTTCGCCGAAATATCTTTTACCAGTACCGCCATGCAGCAGATTATCGCTCTGGCTAAAACTTACGCCCGCAGTGATTCCACGGTACTTATCCGCGGCGAAACCGGCACCGGTAAAGAACTGTTTGCGAGGGCGCTGCACGCCGCCTCACCACGAAATCGGAAAATTTTCGTACCCATTAATTGTGCCGCAATCCCCGATACGCTGTTAGAAAGCGAACTATTCGGCTATGAGGAAGGAGCTTTCACCGGAGCCGCCAAAGGAGGTAAACAAGGCTTATTCGAGCTAGCCAATGAAGGTACACTCTTTCTCGATGAAATCGGTGAAATTTCAGCTCATCTGCAGGCCAAACTGCTCCGCGTACTGCAAGAAAAAAAAATTCGCCGTATCGGCAGCAGTAGAGAAATTTCCATTAACGCCCGGATATTAGCAGCCACTAACCGCAACCTGGAAGACATGATTGACAAAGGCAGTTTTCGCGAAGATCTTTACTACCGCTTAAACGTTATTCCTCTCTTCATCCCGCCCTTACGCGAGCGATGTGAAGATATCGCAATTCTTGCTCAAGTTTTTCTCCAACGGTTCGCCGTTAAATTACAGAAGAAGGTGCAGACTATAAGCGATACTGCACTGGATAAGCTTAGGCACTATAGCTGGCCGGGAAACATCCGCGAGTTAGAAAATGTGATTGAACGAGCGATAAATATCGTTGATGGTCCTATTATTCTCGCGGAACAAATCCTGCTCCAGCAAGATCATTCGCGCACGCCACTTATTACCGGGCAAACCAAGCGTTCCTTACGGGAAATTATTGACCAAACCGAGCGCGAGGTTCTGACAGCCGCGCTTCGCACCCACCGCACCTCCCGGCAGCTAGGGAACGCTCTCGGATTGTCTCATACCGCCGTATTAAAAAAACTACATAAACATAAATTGGATTTACTTGAATAAACCGTTGCAAACCCCACACCACTACTTAAGGCTTGACATGCATCACCTCATAAATTCACCATACTTGAAGAAAACATAACTGTGGACTTCACAATACTGCGCAGTCCACAGTTTAATGATATCGCAAAGTAAAAAAGATTGTCTTGTACTAAACTTATACTTGCTTGCAGCTTTTTAGCACAGGTCACTTCACTTCGGATTATCTCATGCAATTCAAGAGTTTCATGAGAAGCAAGTTGCTTGGCTATATTCATATGTATCCCCTTTACACACGCAAAGTGTTATTTGTACATCTATGCAAAAAGCCGGATCACCAGTAAGTAGGCGATCCGGCTTTTTGTTTTTATCTACTGGCAAGCGCCGAGTCAAAAAAGCTATTTGCATTCTGTATATACATTTCATCAGGAATAAAATTTCTTTCCAGCAGACGCTGCGTTTCTTCCGACACTTTTTGCCCAAGTGCCAGTTCTCTCCCCGCCGTCTCCAAGTGTTGCAAATATTGCTTCACGATAGACACATTTTCCGGAACCTGAGTTTTAAGGAGGCTCCCTTGAGCGGCAAAAAGCTCACCGGCTACCTCAGTCTTCATATTGAGTGCTACGCGGCGAATCCAATGGGAGATAACCTGAAAATGCGAGCGTTCGGAAAAGCCGCAATTTGACACTAATACCAGTTTTGGTGAGTATGCATTCATTTTCAGATGACGGCACTCTCCATTTTCATCCTTCTGAAAATGGGGATCTCCCTTAACAATCATTCGATCCATAAACGACTTTAGTCGGCTCGTTACATTATCGAAATACAACGGAGTCGCCAATACCAATATATCCGCTTCCTTGCATCGAGCCAAAAGCTCATTCATATCATCCTGTATAACACATTGTCCCGGCGTTTTTAGCCAGCAGCAAAGACACCCTTTACAATGATCTACTTCCTTTTCTGCTAAAAATATTGTATCTGTTTCCGCTCCGGCTTCCCGCGCTCCTTTTAGTAGAGCCGACACCATAACCTGAGTATTACTCTCCCGCCCTTTTGGGCTTCCGTTTACAGCAACCAATCGCATTTTTTAAAACTCCTCTTTCCCATAAATTCATATGGTTTGTTCTTTATTATATTACCGCTTTTATATTATCAAAGTTATATATAAATAGTCAAGTATATATTAGTGAATGCCGGTCACCCTTTATAAGGTAACCGGCATTTACTAGTTTAATAACTGTTGCAGTTGCTGAACATCCATCACCGGAGCCTGGCAGGTAAAATTGGTACATACATAGGCGGACGCCCTACCGGCAACTGTTCCTCTATCTTTAATATGGGGCAATATCGCTTCCATTACATTTTCATTTTCACTGTCATTTAAGAGAATATCGGTTGTAGGCAGAAAACGTGAACCTAGCACTTTCAACATTTCTTCCGTGACCGAGTCCCCCCGGCTTCCGGCGATCACCACTTGTCGTGGTGGTTCCAGATAGTAGTCTAATGCCAGCAAAAAGAAGGTATACCCTTGCGGATAAGCGGCCGCTTCATGGCTAAACGCCCTGAGTGCCTTTTCCCCTATATCGGTTAACACTTTACTGCTCCGCAAGCGGCCCAGCTTCAAAAAAGCCAGCGCAGCTACGGAATTACCAGAAGGCATTGCCCCGTCATACAACTCCTTTGGACGAGTAATCAATGCTTCCCCGTCATTGCCATAGAAATAGAAACCACCTTCTGTTTCATCCCAAAACAGTTTTTGCATGGCCTCCCCCAACGCCGTAGCTTTTTTAAGATAGTCGGTACAGTACGTAGCACCATACAACTCTACCAAAGCCCACAACAAAAATGCATAGTCGTCTACATAGGCGGGATAATCCGCCTGACCAGACCGGTACCGCGCCAATAGTCTCCCATCCTGACGCATAAGGTTGCTATAGATAAAAGACACCACTTTACCAGCCACCGCGGCGTACTGGGGACGGTCAAGCACCTTGGCCGCCTTGGCCAAAGCAACAATCATTAGCGCATTCCAGGCAGTAAGTACCTTATCATCCTTAAACGGATGCACCCGGCCGTCTCTAAGAGCAAATAACTTTTCCCTTCCCTGACGCAACTGTTCTTTTAGTTCGCGCTCCATCATATTTCGCTTTTTGGCAAACTGCTCAAAATTTGTATCAATCAAATGTAAAATACTTTTTCCCTTCTCAAAATTTCCTTCCGGTGTAACATGATAGAAATCGGCAAATAGTTCGCCCGCGTCTTTGCCAAGGGCATCTATAATTTCCTGGCGGGCCCATACATAAAATTTTCCTTCCACCCCTTCAGAATCGGCGTCAATGGCCGAATAAAAAGCTCCCTGATGGTTGGTCATATCCCTAAGCACATACTGAATGATTTCTTCCGCAATCTTGGCAAACCTTGCATTCTCACAGCATTGGCTGGCTTCAATATAGGCGTAACAGAGCAGGGCGTTATCATAAAGCATTTTCTCAAAATGTGGAATCTGCCAGTGTCGGTCTGTAGCATATCGGGCAAAACCATACCCCAAGTGATCATAAATCCCCCCCCGCCACATAGCCTCTAACGTCTTTTCTACCATAACCAGAGCTTTTTCCTTACCTGTTCGCCGCCAGTAACGAAGCAGAAACATTATATTGTGCGGAGTAGGAAACTTTGGCGCATGACTAAAACCGCCATACTCCTTGTCAAACGCCGCCTCCAACTGGGAATACGCAGTATCCAAGAGCCCGGTCGTCAACTTATCTTCATGGGAAGTCTTACGAACCGATCGCCTTTGGATGGCCTTTGTTATTTCCTCGCTATTGCCTACCAGCCGTTCACGTTCTTTTTCCCAGGCCTCAGCTGCCGCCGCCAGCAATTCCATCAGTCCCGGCCTCCCGGCAACACTAGTTTTTGGAAAATACGTTCCGGCAAAAAACGGTTTTTTATCCGGCGTCATAATAACCGTCAGCGGCCATCCGCCAGACCCTGTCAGCGCCTGACATACCGTCATATAGATCGAATCCACATCCGGCCGCTCTTCCCGGTCTACCTTAATAGCCACAAACCGCTCATTCAACACCGCTGCAACCTCTTCCGCCTCAAACGACTCGCGTTCCATAACATGGCACCAATGGCAAGTCGAATAGCCACTGCTAAAAAACACCGGCTTATCTTCTCGCTTCGCTTTTTCAAATGCATCCTCACCCCAGGGATACCAATCCACCGGATTGTAGGCATGCTGAAGTAAGTATGGAGACTTTTCATTTATAAGACGATTTGGCTTTTTGTCCACAGAACCACCCCCAAAATCAATTCCATTACACGGCGCGTTCCTAATTAGTATGTACAAAAAAAGTATCAGCATTACGCTAATACTTAACGTTCCTGCGACGCTTTCGTCCTGAGGTTGATCGATGGCAAAGTGAATTTTGCGTCAAAAGATCCGCCCCTTAGAGTCTTTGGAGTATCAAAAAAATACATATCATGGTGATCATGGCTTGTTGACTATTTTCACCATTACCATTCAAACTAAATTTAGGTATTTCTTTTTTGTTATTGAAAGTAATGGTTTAAAATTATTACCATGACCGTCACTATATAAATTTCTCAGTTCTGCCATTCCTTGAGAAATATTTGTTAGGTTACCAAGTATCCTACCGGCAATATCTTTTCCCGTGACACCATCAGGAAACTTTTTAGGACTCAAATTAATACAGACCACCCCTATCATGACAAGCAGTTTGCATTTTGAGTACGCCTTGACATAGGGCTTGTTGACGGTTACATTTCTTTTAGATCATGCCCTTTCCAAGATTTCTTTATATACTTTAATATATTTCTTCACCATTTTCTCCCGAGTAAATTTGCATTCAACCGTTTTACGGCAATCTTCTCGCGAGATATTCGTGATATCTTTAATCCTGTCAACCATTTCCTCTACGCTTGATACAAGAAACCCATTAACACCATTTTGAATGATTTCCGGCATGGACCCTCTATTAAATGCAATGACAGGTGTTCCACACGCCATTGCTTCAACTATACTAAGCCCAAACGGTTCATTAAAATTAATGGGGTGTATCAATGCATAGGCGTTACCTAACACCTTATTCCTTTCCTCAGGACCGACTGCTCCAATATAACTGACGTTTTCGCCAAGACAAGGCTCGACATATTTTTCGTAGTAGAGCTTATCCTGAATAATACCGGCAATTACGAGTTTCATTTTCGACATTTTAGCAACTTGTATTGCCTCCCATGTTCCCTTGTCATTATGTATCCTACCAAAATAAAGCAAATAATCACCACTGATTTTTTTTAGTGTAAAATTATCGATATCTATACCATGATATACAGTCCTTATATAATCAAGTTCCGTATTTCTATCAGCATCACTGATTGAAACATAATATGTTTTCTTATTATATTTTTTATAAACAGGTAGTATTTTAGGTGACGAAAAGCCATGTATTGTTGTCACCATTGGAGTTTTTATCAATCTGCCATAAGTCAGCGGTAAGAAGTCATAATTATTGTGTATGATATCAAATTCGTTTGCTTGCTCCATTATCTCGGATATATGCAAAGACTCCCAAACCTTAGCATCCAAATCTCTGTCTTCCTCATAAGGTGCTTTGCATACACTTCGAAGCTTAGCCGAAGTTACTGAATCACCTGTGGCGTAGAGTGTTACATCAATATTTTCCTTAACAAGTCCTTCTGTCAATAGTGAAACTACTCTTTCCCAAGGGCCATAATGCCGCGGCGGTGTCCTCCAGGCAATTGGTGAAATGATTGCTATTTTCATATGAAAAAATTCCTCCATATCATTCAAACTCTCTTGGTACCCATTTTCGCCTGTCGCTATTTTCTTATACTGTACCCCTTATTCGAGGGAAAAGCACGCTCTACAGAGAGTGCCATCCGGATTGCGCTTAACGAAAATATTACCTTGATGAACATGGCACCAATGGCAAGTCGAATAGCCACTGCTAAAAAACACAGTTTTATCTACAGGATGAGATACAAACTCTTCTCCTTTATCAAGCGATTGGACTTTTTGTCCACGAAATCACCCCTGAAATTTAGTTTCATTACACGGCACGTTCCTACTTAGTGTGTACAAGCTAAGTATCAGCATTACGCTAATGCTTAGCTTCCCTGCGACGCTTTGTCCTGAGGTTGGTAGCTAATAAAGTGAATTTGGCATCAAAAAAACCATCCCTGTCGGTATGAAGGTGCTGATAATCAGTAAAATCAGCCTTACAAAAGAATCCGAAAAACCCACAAGACCACAATCGCACCCAACACCGACATAACGGCGGAGCCAATCATTCCATAGGTGTCCAACAAACCCCACATACTAAACAACAAGCTTCCCGCGAAAGCGCCCATTATCCCAACAATAAGATCACCCACCAGACCAAAACTACTACCCCTCATAAACTTTCCGATTGACCATCCAGTGGCCAGACCAATAATTATAATTAAAAACATCTTCTTCCCCTTTGTTTCACATGATTGATCTATTTTCGGCAATACGCGGCATATTTTTCCCTTTTTTGATTTTGTTTCGTTAGACTGACTGCATTGACTGCAGCAATTTTGCCACCGTACTTAGCCGCTAATTGGCGTTCGACCTCCTCGGGTGGTAACCTATAAACCGTTACGCTATTCAGACCTATGCTCATAATAATTCGTTCCTCCCCACCGGTTATATTCCTTATAAATACCTTCTTGACTCTGTCTGACCGTAAAGTACACTAAACGTTATTTGCGTAGTCAACCGCTTTATCCAGGATGTCAACATAGCCGAATTAGGCTGTCAGTCTCAGCGTAGCTACGCACCTCTCTGTGCCCGAAGCGCGGAACATCAGCAGGCCGTCCCGTTCGGAAATATAATTTTTCGAACCAACACCGCCTGGCTCCTCACCGCCGATCATTTATATAGCATGTACCCTCGGCGACCAAGCGCACGTTATTATAGGTGTAATCTTCCTACATAATGTTCCGCCAGCCGTTGGTGCCGAATTTTATCAATCCAATTTCTCCTTTGGGCTGCTCTCAATTCCGACCATATTTATCCGCAAACCGCACAATATCGTCCTCACCCAGATAGCTGCCATTTTGCACCTCGATGATTTCGAGCGGCAAACGACCGGGATTTTCAATCCGATGTACTGTCGATTGCGCCACAAACACGCCCTCGTTTTCATGCACCATAGACTCGGTTTCGCCGATGGTCACCTTCGCAGTACCACCGATAACAATCCAGTGCTCACTGCGGTGATAATGCATCTGCAGGCTAAGTACCTGTCCAGGATTAACGACTATTTTCTTCATTTTGTAGCCAGGTCCTGAACCCAGTACGGTATATAACCCCCATGGCCGAAAAACCGTCGTATGCTCGTCCGCTTCCACGCGGCCCTTCGCCTTGAGTCCACTGACCAGGTCTTTGACCTTCTGCGACTCGCCTTTTTGCGCTACAAGAATGACGTCGTCCGTTTCCACCACAAGGAGGTTCTTCAAGCCGATGCCAGCAATTAGACGGCTGTTTCCCAACATCAGCGTGTTTGAGCAATCAACCGGAATACAGTCGCCTTTAATGGCATTACCATCCTTATCCTTGCCCAACACGTCATAAATGGCGTCCCATGAACCGATGTCACTCCACTTTGCCAGCAGCGGCACCATCATCACCTGACTGGATTTATCGGCCACAGCATAATCAACCGAAATATTAGGCATTTCAGCGAAATTATTGGTCATTGCCTCCAAGCCTGTATCAGCCAACATATGAATATCCGGCTGATGCTCCCTTAACTCAGTCATAAACCGGTCGATAGTAAACACATACATACCCGAGTTCCAATAATAGCCGCCGTTCAACAAATACGCCTCTGCCGTTTCCTTATCCGGCTTCTCCCGGAACGACTCGACAATAAACCCGCTACCAAAGGCTTTCCCGGCCTGGATATAGCCATACCCGGTTTCTGGACTATCGGCCACTACACCAAACGTCACTATCTTGTCAAGCTTAGCCATTTCTAACGCTTGTCGCACATTGGCAACAAAAACTTCCGGCGAGAAGATGACCTGGTCGGACGGAGAAACGACCAGTACCTCATCCAGACCGCACCCCAATTGCTCAATACAGTACCTAGCCGCAAAGGCAATGGCTGGGGCTGTATTGCGCGCCACAGGCTCCAGCAGAATATGTGCCTCCACTGCCTTGACGACTGCAAGCTCGGCTTTTACATGATGAACATAGTCCTCACTAGTCACGATAACCATTTCGGAGGACTTGACAAGCAGCAAAAACCGTTCAATAGTCTGCGCCAAAAGTGACTTATCACCATTCAACTTCAGAAACTGCTTGGGAAATCCCGTGCGTGAAAGCGGAAACAGGCGAGTACCCCCGCCGCCCGCAAGAATGATTACTTTCATTGGAATCACATTCCTTCCTGAGCTCCGTCAAATCATTCAACTAAAATTTGAAACCATTTATTGCTTTATCAAAAGCCTCGCAAAAACTTTTTCAGTCCTTTTTTAGCATCTTTCCAGACGCTAACACTGGCTTCCCTAAAATGCCCATATATTTCTCGAATTTTATCCCGTTTGCTTTCGAGTATTTTCGATTGACTGAGATACTCCTTTCGCGTATCTGTCTGAACTTGAAAAACTTTACCTCGCAACTCCCCTAATTTAGCAGTATATTGCGTCCCACGACGTTTTTCCATTCTTGTTCTCCTACTTCTTTTGTGGGCATTCGCCGCCCAAAATTTTCTCGAATTATCTCCTAGGAATAGTTCAACTTTTGAGTTTTAACGGGTACAGCATGACAAGCGCTTTCTACTAACCGCAGCCTCATCTTTCGCCAGTGCCAGACTTGCAATAGAGTAACAGACGATACTTTCGGCCCCTTGATTTCGGTTCAGGCCATCAGGTGTGATACCGTCGCAGCACCCCCCTGTCTCTATATCAAGCAAGCTTTCATGGCGAGAGTTCACTCCTAAATACCAGTCGAAACTTTTCCAGGCCAATGCCAACATAGCTGTATCGCCAGTGGCTTCATATGCGGCCATGTGTGCCAGTGTAGTAGTACAGGCTTCGAGAGGCTGTTCATCATACTGCGCCAGTTCTGTGCCGCGCATCAGCCACCCTTTGCAGCCCACCGGTCGAAAATAGCCATCACGAAAAGTAATTAAGTCAAGAAAGGACAGACTTTTTCGCGCCACGCGAAGTAGCCTGTCCTGCCGCAGACGGCTGTACGCCGCAAACAACGCCCACGGCAATGCCGCATTGTCATAAGTAATGTTGTCCTCAAACCATTGCCAATCCTTATCCCCGGCGTAGCGTTCAAACCGGACGAAAAGCGAATCAGCCAATTCACAAATCAGCTCGTCCACTGCAGAACTGTCGAGAAAGTTAAGACCAATCAAGGCATACGCCTGGCCGCGCGACCAGGTAAGAGATCGGATATTGGGCAGGGCGCGATTGATAGCGCTAATACATGCTTCTTTTATCCCTTGTGGGATAGCGGGTGATGCCTGTGTATAGCCCAAGGCCCATAGGCAACGCCCGAAGCAATCTTCTGAACCTTCTACTTCCGTAAATTGCCGCTTATAAGTCATAAAATTTCGAAATTGGCCGGTTTCATTCTGAGCATACAGGACGAACCCCAGATAGCGGTAGACCAACGCGAGATACGCAGGCTTTTGTAGTTGCTCATAGAGCATCACCGCCGTTATCAGCGCTCTTGCGTTATCGTCAGTCGTGTATCCCTCTAACCGGTCAGGCACACTAAACCGCGCATGCTGATACATTCCAGTATCGTCAGTCATTCGGAAGATATGTGCGTCATCAAAAGTTTTAAAAAGTTTATTCATCTATCCCACCATTGCTCCATCCGGATGAAATTCTTCTATGATTCTAACAAACAGTTGGGTATAGCGGCTAGCTATGTTATTCCATGTCATCGTCCGCCCAATTGCCAAAGCTTTCAACTCCATCTCCTTTTTCTGGAGAGGATTACGCAGTATGTACCCAAGACAAGACGCCAACGAACTAGAATCCCTGAATTCGGCGAGCATTCCCCTGCCGTCGCCCAGCATTTCCTGAGCGTAACGGTACGGAGTAGACACGACAACCCGTCCGCAACCGACCGCGTATGCCAATGTCCCACTAACCGCCTGCTCTTTAGACAGATATGGCGTCAAATAGATGTCGGACAAGTGCAAGTATTTTATCACTTCCTCCTTAGTCAGATACTTGTCGACGAAACAAACTTTATCCGACACCCCCAGGCTTTTCGCCAGATCCATGAGGCTCTGCCTGTAAATTTCACCTGATTTCTGTTTAACACCGGGATGTGTCTTGCCCAAAATAAGATAAACTATATCTTCGAAATCTTCCACGACTTTCGCGACTGCTTCGATACCATACTCAATACCTTTAGCCGGACTAAGAAGACCGAAACTGCTGATAACTTGTTTATCCTTTAAACCATAGCTGACCTTTAGGCGTTCCCGCGCCCCAACTAGCAAACTGGGAACACCATGGGGAATAACTACTATTTTATCCCGCACGACGCCATATGTCCCGGTCAATATCGGAACCGAGCTTTCAGCCATCGTTACCAGCTTCGTACTCAGTTGTCCAAGTTCCCGTAGAACGGACTGTTGCTTGGGTGATGGAGTTTCCAATACAGTGTGCGTAACGATGATGAAAGGTATCTTCAAGTTCTTGACCAAATCGATGATGTATTCGCCACATTCTCCGCCAAATATTCCATATTCATGCTCTATAACCAGCAAATCGGCATAGCCATTTGCCCATTGGGCCGCTCTCAGATAACTTTCGCGTTCGTACTGACTAAGTCTGTACACCACCCGCGAGTCTGTGTATTCTTCTGTGCTTGCAGAAACCGCAATGACGTACGGCCGGACCAAGGAAATTTTGGTTATCTCATTCACCAGGTCCTCCGTAAATGTAGCCAAACCGCATTCACGGGGAGGATATGTACTCAAAAAGACAACATTCTTTATCTCGCTCATCTTACCCATGGCTTCCGCCTTTCTCTGAAGACAACTTTCAGGGTTGTCCTCAGACTTCCTAATTCAATATATATGTTGCAATTTTTGCAAGTCTAAAGTCCTTCTTTTAATTCCGAGTACCAATAGTGAACCTTATCGCGTTAGACATTTTGGGGTTCCCAAAAAACCGATATCTTATCAATAAAGCGCCTCATCCTTCGGTTCCGGGCAGCCCCGGATGTATTCCAGCAAATCACTTAAGGAGGCAGTAGCCACAGCTATACACGAATCTGCAGTCCCATAGTACATTTTCAAAAGACCTTTTTTTTCATCCAACACCCAACCACTAGGAAATACTACATCATCAACATCCCCCTCCCGCTCGTACCTCTCGGTTGGCCCAAAGACCCATTCATCACTCCGGTTCCTTACTTTGAAAGGATCTTCAAGATCAAGCAGCGCCAACCCCATCCGGTAAATCGACCCGGAGGCGGTCTTTTTTACTCCGTGGTAAAAGAGAAGCCAACCTTCAGCGGTTTCAAGCGGCGGCGCAGCAAGACCAATCTTCTCACCGTCCCACCAAGCACCTCCACGGGCGTACATTAACACTCTGCGGTCACCCCAATTCACAAGGTCGTCAGAATATGACAACCACATGTGCGCCCCCGGAACATAGTTAGCAGCAATCGGGCGGTGGATAAGTGCCCATTTCCCATTGATCCGGCGCGGAAACAGTGCGGCGTCCTTGTCTTCCGGTGGCATAATCGGGCCAAGCCGGTCAAAACGTACAAAGTCGTCCGTCAGGGCCATGGCCACAAGTGGCCCACCGCGAGAATAGGCCGTATAGATAATGGCCCACTTGCCCAATTCCGCAATCCAGATAATCCGAGGATCTTCTATTCCCCAAAGCTCCTCTGGGTGATTGAGCGGGTCTGCCTCCATGGTCGGAAATCCGTCAATCTGCCAGTTAGCCACCCCATCCTCACTGACAGCTTTGGTGAGGTGGGAAAAACCCCGCCGATCCTCGACCCTAGCTAACAACAAAACTTTGCTGTGAAAACTGGTCGCCCCCGGGTTGAACACTGTGTTCACGGGATACGACCAGTTCTTTGCAGTCAAAATTGGATTGGCAGGATGTCGCTGAAAAAGCTCCTTAAAGGTATTGTCATCACTTCTTAATTTGGTCTCAAATTTTCTGTCCAAAGAATGCCTCACCTCCTAAAAGTCGGCGCGCCCCAGGATAACCCTCATATATCCCCTTAATATTCATCTTTATATTTTTAAAACATTTTCTATATTCATTTTACACTTTTAATTACTTTTTAGCAATAGACTAATATTATTAATATAATTAATCGCATCGCTAAACATTTTTAATTTTATGCAGTTTTGTTGTCTTTCCTGCCGTCATAAGATCCGCAGGAAAAAATTTGATAAAGATCAGACTAAGGAAAACACCGCTCATGTATAGCAAATACCCTTAGCTTGAACTAACTTGATACCCTTTAATGCTTTTTGCATATTAAAAAGCATTATCTTTGCCATTCAGCAAAGATAATGCTCAAGTGATATTCGTTCATTTCGGGTGAGCTTTACATGGCGAAGGAAGACTTTACCGACTCTCTCTTTTTTCCGTTACCAATTAGTATGGTTCTCCCGAATAATCATGAACGAAAATGTTACTTTTATTGGCATGGCACCAATGGCAAGTTAAATATCCCCTGCTAAAAAACAACCGGCTTATCTTCCCATTTCGCTTTCTCAAATGCTTTCTCGCCCCATGAATGCCAATCCACCTGGTTATAGGCATGCTGCAAGAGATACATTGATTAACCGGTTCGGCTTTTTGTCCACGAAATCACCCCTGAAATTTAGTTCCATTACACGGCACGTTCCTAATTAGTATGAACAGCGATACAGAATGCTATCATTGTTTAGCAACCAAATTTCTATACAAATTGACTAAGAAATCTTGGATATTAGTTACTATTGATGTAACTTCGAGTGTTCCCCTATCTCTCAACTTGTTCACTGCAAACTCTGATATATCCACACTAAAAATAGCTACTGGCCTGACCTTATTGTTAACTACTTGATAAGAAGGCGTCATATTTCCCGTGGCGATTGAATGAAGCTGAGTAGCGAGGCACAGTACGGTAGTTGCCTTCTTCGTATGCTGTCGCATAGCATCTTGCGCAGTGTAAACATCAGCGATTACTCCCGGCAGTGGCCCGTCATCCCGAATTGAGCCAGCTAAAACGACAGGAACCCTATGTTGGACGCAAGCACCTATTACACTGTTATCAATGCTCCGCTCTTGGATAAACTGGTCTAAAGACTTAAATCCTCTTGCCGTATTAATAATGTCAAGATGGTGATAATGTCCGTCAGGAATAGTTTCTTGGGTATAGATATCTTGACCAAGCGCCGTTTTTAACACCGCACCTTCCAAATCATGGGCAGCCAGTGCATTACCAGCCAAAATAGCATGCACATAACCATTTTCAATCAAAGAAATCATAGCTTTTTTCGAATCCGAATCAAATACCACCGCCGGTCCTAATACCCAGACAATATATCCGTTGTCTTTCTCAAAATGCAAAAGCTGATACAGTCGATCATAATCTCTGGAATAAGAAGTTTCTCGTGACCTTCCGGTGCGAAACGCAAATGTCTCTGCCGTAACTGAATCGTCCCGGAAACCTTTAGTATGTATGTAAATTCCTTCACTACCATCTTCGGTTCTACCCACTATAACCATATCACCCACTTGCAAACGCCTGAGTTCTTTTGCTTCCAATTGTCCGCCTTCACCTAAAACCACCACACAGTCCATCCGGCTTTCGGTTAAAAGCATCCAGTTGCCATTGACTTTGTAATACTCTGGAAATATGGTAGTGGCGTGATAATTATCGGGTGCAACCCCATGCTTTTCTACACGCTGCACAGTAACATTAGGATATTCAAGAAATTGCGCTTTTTGAAAATTTGGCTCTCTATAAGTTGGTAATTTGAAGCTCATTATCGAATTCCTCCTCATTCTTCTTCAATCCCGCCCCTGATTCATCAGGGGATTTTCTATTATCTTTTGTAATATCATCGGCATCGCATCAAAAGAATACGACGTGCAGACTCGCTCTGATAATTTATGTGCATCCTTACCGTAAGGACCGATGTTGACCACGGGCATACTGATGGACTGGATTGCTCTTATCGGCAATGTATACTGCCTATTCCAAGCGGGCATGTTGTTAGTCAATTTTGCAACACTTTTATCGTTAGCAATACCGCAATAACTCAGGTCAGAGATATAGGGATAGAATTTTCTGATCAGGAAGTTGCTGCGTAACTTCCTGAATAATTCTGTCGATTTTTTCTCCCATTTCTGACCTTACTTTATAATATAGTTCTTCGTAAGTCAGAACATTAACTTCCCACGGCAACTTTTGAAATGGAATCTGACTCAACGCACAAAACTTCTCATATTCTTCATTCAGTCTTTTTATGACATTTTCAAAAGCACTAACCGCCTTCGCTTTACACTTGGCCAAAACTTCGTCTGGCTGACTAACATGCGTCGCATAATTGAAATATAAGTTTACATCATTGGCAGTTTGTACAAAATATTCGACTTTCAAATCTCTCTGATGAAGGCTAATTGGCGTCAAGACCATTGAATGCTTCCCCTACATGAGTCTCTTCCCCGTACAAATAAAAACAAGGTAGTAGCTTGCCTGTTGTTCCAATATAGACATAGCGGTTAGTATCACCAGGGTAACGTAAAGTTGTATAATCGGTATCGATAGCTCCGATAAAATCCCAACCTTTATCCCTTGCCATTTCATCTAAATCCTGAACCGCCGAAAGCATTCCAGCCGAATTGCCCTCCTCGTCAGGAACACCGATAAAGACAAGATTCCCCTCCAATTACTCGTCTTGCCGTGAGAATTCCTCTACCATAACCATAAGTGAAGCCACCCCTGTCTTCATATCCAAAATCCCCCGACCAACAAGCTATTCTTCAGAAGCTATTTCCGCCATAATTTTCTCCCCGAATTTTACGGTAGGCAGCTTTTCCTTTAACATCGCTGGACTAGTAGCATACTCATGAAGCTCATGCATAGTCGTCTATCCCAACGGTGTCAACATGCCCCAAACACAAAAGACTCTTGGTAGTTGTCCCCTTTTTCCCCCGGACAAAACTGCAATAACATTTTTTCGGCCTAGTTTATCGCCTCTTATCGGCAATAGCTTCAATTGCTCAGGATAACGCTGAAAGTAGTCTATTCGTCGAAAATAATCATAAATTTTTTCAGCTATATCTACTTCACTATGAGTCCCTACAATACTTTGAATTTTTGTAAGCTCAATAGCAATTGTTTTTATTTTCTCTCCAATCGTAAACATACTTCCAACTCCTATTTTGAATATTTTTGTTCATAATTGCTGCCATAAGAAAAGCTACAAAAAACCTCTAGTAGTAAAAACTACTAGAGGTATGCTCAGCAAAATATGCATCTTGGAAATTATCTTCACAAAAAAATCCCATATTGTTTATATTGCAATTCTACGTGTTATCACCATTTCCTTCTGCAATTTGCAATATTTTAACTTTTTATTGCACCATTACTACCACTAAACCAGGCCACTTCAATTCTGTTTGGTAGTTAAGCAGATAAAATTCCTGGTCTCGCTGCATACTAATTGTGTTTAATAAAATACCCCTTCATAGGAGACGACACATGTTACTAACCGTATCGGGTATATCAGCTGAGTCCGAAATCCAAAAGCTGCTTACTTCCGCGCACATTGAAGAGTGGCTACAGCAAGACCTGTTCCAGATAAAATGGTGGCTCCTGCTGGGTCTGACCATTTTTGCGTTTTTACTCTGGTGGAGACTGCTCGCTAAAAGGCGGCTGCCGGAAGTCATACTATATGCTGTGTTGATAATGATTGTGATGATGGGCGTGGACGAGTATGGGGAGGAACTGCCCCTGTGGGATTATCCCATCGATATACTGCCGATATTCCCGGTAATAACGGCCACCAATTTATTGATTTTGCCATTGGCCTTTTCACTGGTTTATCAGAACTTCAGCACTTGGATAAGCTTTGCCCGGATTACCATTCTGGTGGCAGCCCTGGTGTCTTTTGTCATTGAACCCGGCATGGCTTGGGGCGGCTATTACCAGTTGCTGAACTGGAAATATTACTATAGTTTTCCAGTTTATATCGTCGTAGCATTGTTTATCCGCTGGACGGTCATCAAAATCTTTGGTATTGCCGAACGGGCAAAGAAACATACCGGCTAAGGAGGCGATACATATTGCCAGATTCAGGTATATCAGCTGCATTGCAGTTTCAAATACAGCTTACTGCAATGCGGATTGATCAGTGGCTGCAAGAAGACGTATTTCATTTCCGGTGGTGGTTTCTGTTAGGCTTATTTTCCTTTTCCATCTATCTTTGGTGGAAGTTGGTAGATAAGAGGCGGCTACCGGAAGTTATATTGTTTATGGGTTTAACAACGATACTAACTCTGATACTCGATGAATACGGCGAAGAGTTAAGTCTGTGGGATTATCCCATTGATATTTTTCCGATATTTCCGCCAATGACAGCAATAGATTTGGCCAGTTTGCCGATGATCTATTCCCTTATTTACCAATACTTTGGGACATGGAAAAGCTTTTCATGGGCAACCGTGATAATGGCGACAATATTCTGTTTTGTTTTAGAGCCGCTGCTGATGTGGGGCGACTTCTATCAATTGTTAAAATGGAAGTATTATTACGGTTTCCCAATCTATATCGCCATGGCCCTACTTATCAGATGGATAGTTATCACGATTTATACCATTGCCAGGAAAACCGAAGAAAAAAGATGACCGTCTTCCATACTAAAATGCCCGGAACTAACGGTTCCGGGCATGATCCTTTTCAGCAATAATGTTACCTTTATGAACCTGCCACCACTGACACGTACTTAAAAGTAACACCCCGTCCATTCCCAGCAATATGAGGATTGATGTGACAGACATTCTTCCCGCTTAGAAGCAATAAACAATGTTACCTCCTATCTATTGGGAAATAGATAATCTATTTCAGCCATACGAAAAAGATAAATTACAATAGGCACCACAATGATTGGCACCAAAATAAGCTGCCATGCCGAAACATCCGCCGTACAGGGAACGAAAACGTGACATTTGCCTGCAGTCCAGTATGCAAGGGTCAAAAACGCGATACCCAACAGCCGATATCGCAACCGCAACTTCAAACCTATGCATAAAGTAATGATAGCGCTAGTAAGAACAAGATACAGGAAGAAAAATCCTTGATGAAAATTCTCGGAGTCTCCTTGCCAAGGAACTTGAAATCTAAATAATCGGCCTCCTTTGTTTAGGATAAAAACAAATAAATTATGGATAGGGGCATAGGTCAGATAAATGATAGACAACCTAAAAACCAGACTGTTACGCTTCTCCTGAAATCTCGTCCAAATCCGTCGGCTTATCTCATAGAGAATGCTGATCCCAATACCGGTGTAGGCTGATTTCCACCAAAAATGCTGATAAATACCGAGCATTGTGAAGTACCAGTCGATGCCGGCGAAGATAACGGCAATGCCCAGTATATAGCTCCTGGAAAGCGTAAAAGCATTGATTACTACCGCGAAAGCCGGAACAATGAGTACGTTAGATATATACGACCCCAAATAATTGTCCAACCTTGGATCGGTCAAAATTCCGGGCAGATAGCGATATGCATCCAACAGTATTAAAACCACAATCTCAAACGGGTGAATTATGCCAGCAAGATTTATCTGAAGCACCAGTAACTTCCAATCTCTTCTGTATATCAGCGAAGCAGCCAACAAAACCAGACTGATAAGGGCTAATCCATAGTACCAATAGGTGGACGGCATCACTTTCTCCTCTATTAACGATAATGCATTCAGCGCTATTATTTCCTGATTATCATAAAATCAGCCGAAAGGAAAGAATTTGATTTCAGCCAACCAGAAATATTCCACTAATTGACAATTTTTTAGGTATGTAATATAATTACAACCTGCCATTGAAACCCAATGGCAAAAGCAAATAACAATAGATAGGGGTCTATATTATGCGCGGACGAGATATTATCCTGGGATTGATTGTAGTTGTCCTTTGGGGACTCAACTTTATAGCCATCAAAACAGGTTTGCAGAACATTCCACCGCTTTTCCTTGGTTCACTGCGATTTATCGCCGCCACGCTACCGGCCATCTTTTTCTTGCCTCGGCCACCGATAGCGTGGCGTCGACTCATTTCCCTTGGACTAACCATCAATGTTGGCCAGTTCACCTTTCTATTTCTGGGCATGAAACTAGGCATGCCCGCTGGCCTGGCTTCCTTAGTTATTCAAGCCCAAGCCTTTTTCACTTTGGCATTTGCTGCTCTACTACTGAAAGAGCATTGGTGCTGGAACCATATAGCCGGCCTCGTTTTGGCCGCTTGCGGTATGACTATTATCGGTTTCGTACAAGAAGGCGGCATGACAGCGATCGGCTTCTGGCTGACTTTAGCCGCCGCTGCTAGTTGGGGTATCGGAAACATCATCATGCGAAAAGCCACGCAAGGAGTTCCCCCTTATTCCAGCCTGTCATTAGTGGTCTGGGCTGGATCCATTGCCATCCCACCACTATTGTTCCTGTCCTGGAATATGGAAGGTCCGGCTGCCTGGCATTTAGCTTGGCAGTCTTCAACCTGGGCTGACGCAGCATCGGTGATCTACTTAGCATTCTTTGCTACATTAGGCGGATACGCCCTCTGGGGTAAGTTGCTCTCCCGCTATCCCGCTGCGATTGTTTCCCCGTTTGCACTTTTAGTTCCGGTCGTCTGCATTGCCAGTTCCGCTTTCTTATTAGGAGAAACGCTCTCCCTTTGGCAAGTGTTTGGAGTATCACTTGTCATGGCAGGATTGGTAATCCATGTATTGGGTGATAGATTGAGGTCAAAAAATCGTTTCCACCTAAAACTAACATCTTAGTCAAAACTACCTGAATTGGCTAACGCCCTGTTCACCAATGACAACTACTGTATTCGACAAGACGATAACACAGTGTTATCGTCTTGTCGAACCTTTTTTAAGCCGCTTCTCCCCACAGATACCACTCAACCAGATAAGGCTTTATGTATGTGCATGGCTGTAAAAACAGGTACAATTACGGAATAATTGTACCTGTTTTACTGACCAAGGCTATCCATTAGTGCACTATACTCCCTATCACCATTCAATTACAACTCCGCCATGAGTCAATCCCGCACCAAATCCATACAATATCATTTTATCGCCAGCTTTAATTTGAGATTCTTCTAATGCCATCCAAATAGCAAGCGGAATCGATGCAGATGAAGTATTTCCAT
>Ga0316602_10000234_pt1 | contig 46891 bp, 47 predicted proteins | sample OWC_soil_day10_C_FD_203103 | JGI IMG/M metagenome (GOLD analysis project Ga0316602, IMG submission 203103) | Wetland soil microbial communities from Old Woman Creek delta, Ohio, United States - OWC_soil_day10_CT | ecosystem: Environmental > Terrestrial > Soil > Wetlands | place: USA: Ohio...
ACGGAAACACGCCGGACACGGCTTACTTCAACCTCAGCAAGCCGCCGCTAGCCGCGGCGGCTTAAAACCCGGTAGAAATATCACTTAAAAACCCCGGCTTCCTGTCCAACTGATCGGGGCCACCCCTCCAAACCCGTTAGTAATCAACATTAAAAAAGGAATGTAGAACACGAGGGTCGCAATAGCCAAACCAATTTGAAGCAGCGTGTCGTTCAAGGGCATCTCCTAGTCTCTGATTTATTATATTGGGCATCTATTCTGTGTATCATCGGCACTCGGCCCTTAATACGTCGACGTCATTGATGCAAAGAATTTCACAAAAGCCAAAGAGGTCAGAGACATTTCAGATTATGAAAATATCGAGAACGCAACTCGAATACCTGCTTTCAGCTCGCAGCATGGACCGTCTTTTCTTAGCCGAATCCCGATTTTTCGTAAGCGCTCATCATACCCTCAGGCAAAGAGTTCCGTGTGGCCTCAAGCCATCGGTGCGGCTGAATTTCAGGTTTGTTGCGGACTGAGACGCCTTGCTCCTTGTTGAAGGCGTGACAGGAAAGAGCCACCCACCGTCAAGGCGGAACACTGCGGTTCCGATGGCGAACGGTTCTTCGCGGCGCAAAGATCCCTCGCTGCGCTCGGGATGACATACTTGGCCGCTACGCTCGGGATGACATACACGCGCGCTACGCTCGGGGTGACCGACTCTATCACTGTGGTCGGCGTGACAGGCTTACGCGCGCCGTCAAGGCGGCACACGGCCTGCCGGCATGGCCAAGATTTCTACCATGGGCACGGTTGATACCTTGGCCATGGTATGTATAATGGCCATGTTATCGATTGAGGATGCACAGAATGCTCCCTTCTTATTCATCCAAAGACCGAAGTGAAAACGCTGAGGCTCTCGTAGCTGATCTATTCGCGGCCGGCGGCTGGGACGTCGATCGATCGCCGGAATGCGGAGGGAAACGCCCGGATCTGATTGTGCGCAGGGGAGCGCAGCGCTATGTCGTTGAGATCAAGGCCCTCGCAGAAGGACGTGCCGATCGAGTCATTCCTTTGCTGTCGCAGGCCATCCTGCAGGCACAAGCGAATGCCATCGATGCGGGCAATGCGCAGCCGCTGGCAGTGGTTTCTGTAGAGGACGCATCCCAATCCCTGGCGAAGAAAGTTGGTTCGTTTTTTGAACGCTACGCGCCGAATGTAGCTGTCGGCCTGATATCCAAAAGGGGCCTCAGATTTTTCAGGGGACGCGGACTCGAGGCGCTCAACGCCAAGCCGGAAGAGCTTCGAAGGCGTGGAAACGCCCCATCGAATCAGCCCGTCAATCTCTTCTCGGATCTCAACCAGTGGATGCTCAAAGTGCTACTGGCCCCTGAAATACCAGTTCAACTGCTACAAGCACCAAGACAAAAGTACCAAAGCGGTTTCGAGCTCGCCGAGGTCGCCAAGGCATCAACCATGAGTGCATCACGGTTTTTGAAACAGCTACGCGATGAAGGGTTTTTGGACGATTCGTCGCGATATATCGCTCTCGTTCGTCGTGCAGAGTTGTTTCGCCGTTGGCGATCGGCCTCGATGCGCCCATCGCCCGAATTGCCAATGCGCTTTCTCATACGAGGATCTGGACAACAGCAAATTCGCGGCCTTGTGGCGAGTCATGAAGGAGATGCTTGTCTAGGGGCTTTTGCTGCCGCCGACGCGTTGGGACTCGGGCACGTCAGCGGCGTTCCTCCCTATGTTTACGTGCCCAAACTACCGCAAACTAACGACAAGAAATGGAGAGCGCTGGTCGTTGCTTCTCCTTCAGAGTTGCCAGACCTCGTCGTCCGACAAGCGCTTTCACCGAAATCGGTCTTCCGGGGCGCCGTGCATCAGGATAGTTTGATCGTCTCCGATGTCATCCAGGTGTGGCTGGATGTCGTCAATCACCCATCACGTGGCGTAGAGCAGGCCGATCTGATCTATGAAAAAGTCCTGCGTCCAATCGTGGGCAACGGAAACTAAATGAACGACCTCGACGCACTCGCAAAGCTGGCACAAGCACTTTTTCCATGGCGTGCGCAGCTCGTCTTCATCGGTGGTTGGGCGCATCGAATCCACCGATTCGATCCGAGGGCGAACAAGCTGGAATACCAACCCGTATTCACTCGCGACACTGACTTGGCATTTTCCAACAGGGCGCCAATTGAGGGGGATATCAAAGCCGCCCTCATTCAACATGGCTTCAAGGAGCAGCTCGCCGGAGACCACAGGCCGCCGGTCGCGCACTACGCTTTGGGAGAAGAGAGCGGTGGCTTCTACGCCGAGTTCCTGACGCCACTGATCGGTAGTGGAGTCAAACGGAGTGGGGCGCAAGATGCGACCATGGCGATGGCTGGCATATCGGCCCAAAAGATCCGATACCTGGACATCCTCCTCGTTGATCCTTGGGTGATCACGCTGGATCCCGGAAACGGTGTGCCAGTTCCGTCGTTAATCGACGTTCAGGTGGCCAACCCACTATGCTTCATGATCCAGAAATTCCTGATCCAGGAAGATCGCCCGGCAGCAAAACAAGCCCAAGACGTGCTGTATATCTTCGACACCATCGAGCTTTTCGGGTCCTTGTTGGATGAATTCCATGAAAAATGGAAGACAACCATTAGCCCGGCCCTTGGGGACAAGTTGAGCAATAGAGTGCTGACCTTAAGCAAGGCCACCTTCTCAGGCGTTAATGACGTGACACGAGCTGCCGTGCGCATCCCGCAGAATCGCAATCTCACGCCAGAACAGCTGCAACGAACTTGCCAATTCGCGTTTGAACAGATTCTGGGTATATAGACCCATCGTTAATGGGTGATGGTTGAAGTGCCATGGACGCCTACGCACACAGTCGCTGTTCTTCTCCCTCACGAGCTGTCGTCGAAGCACGATGATCCATCAACGAAACGCCTTTTTGACGCGCCAGGCAGACCGCCTGGAAAAGGCGCCGATTTGACAGAATTCAAATAATCAATAAGATGGCGCCTCTTTCATCTTGGACATCGCGCTAGCCGCAGTTTTATCACCTGCCTGAGTTCATCAGACGGTCGCCAAAACTCACAACACTAAGCTTCGACAGAGAGGCTTCTTGCACCCGCCTGTAACGGTTTGCTATCCGGCTCGATCATTGGCCGGACAACGACACGAAAGGAGAGAGCATGTCAGTCACGACGCGCTTTAAAAGAACGACGATCCATCTGAAAGGGGCTGCCCTTTCTCCGTTTCACCACTGCCTGTTGCTGATCGGCCTGTTGCTGGGCCTTGCCAGCTTGTCTTCGGTCGCCAACGAGATCCCCGCCAGGGACGAAACCGCGCAATCAATCCAGAGCGCCGTAGCGCCGGTCGATGCCGCGAGCGACGACGTGGCGGTGCATGCTCCGACGACGCTCAGCCCGCGCATGCAGAGGGCGCTCGACTACGTCAAAACCCGCTACAAGGTCTCGAAGGAAGCGATGCACCCGCTGTTCGAGACGGTCCAGCGGATCAGCAAGGAGCACGGCATCGACCCGCTGTTGATTGTCGCGATCATCGGCATCGAGTCGGGATTCAAATCGGACGCCAAGAGCGCCGGCGGCGGTCATGGCCTGATGCAGATCATTCCGCGCTACCACTTGAACAAGATCCCCGACGGACTCGGCGTCAAGGGGCTGATGGACCCGGCGGTCAACGTCAAGGTCGGAACCATCATCCTCGACGATGCGATCAGCCGTTCGGGAAGTCCGGTGGCGGGGCTGCAGTCGTACAACGGTTCGAAAAAGAAAAAGCTGTTCGCCAACCGCGTTCTCGCCGAAAAATCGCGAATGGAACTGGCTGCGCCTTAACCCACCTTCAGCGCGCGGCGCGCCAGGCCTCGGAAAAAGCGAGCGCGTCGGGCAGGAAACTCCTGAAGTCGGCGGCGAAGCCTTGAGCGTCGGCGAGAAATTCATCGATTCCGCCCGCCAAAGCGTTGGGTTGCCGCAGGCGATGAACCGCCATCAGGTCGATCGCCCGACCGACCGCCGCGACGTCGCGGTACGAAGCGAGCCAGTCGTTGGCCTGCATCCGGTTCGCGACGGCCTCGGCAGGCTCGGGCAGAACGCCGCGATAGCGTTGCAGCGCGGCGTAGATCCCGGCGGTGTAGTCGTCGAGCGATCCCGCGCCGTAATCCGCCCAATCTCGCGCGAGCAGGTGATCATAGAAGAGGTCGACCAGCACGCCGGCGACGCGCCGGCGCGCCGCGCTGATCCGGGAACGGCTGGCGATGAACGCCGGGTGGCGATCGGCGAAGCTGTCGATCGCGCGGTGCAGCGCGACGCCTGAAGCCAGCGCTGGCGGCAGCCCGGCCGGCAGAAAACCCTTGACGAAGTCGCCCATCAGGCCGCCGATGCGGTCGTCGTCATCGTCTCCGGCGAGCAGCGCGTGCGCAAGAAAATTCATTCGCTGGCCGGCGCGCCCGGCTCAAGCGCCCGGCGCGTTGTCCTTGAGCCATTGCGCGTAGCTGATCCGCGCGATATCAAAACGATCGGTCGTCCGGCAATAGACCGAAGGCGAACCCAGCCGTCCGAGCGGCGCGAAATCGTTGATGTGCAGACGCGGACCGACGAGGCGATCGGCGACGTGGAACATCAGCACTTCGCCGATGAACAGCGTGTAGGTCCCCAGCGGCTGCGTGCTGAATAGCTTGCATTCGAGGCTGGCCTGCGCTTCGGCGATGCGCGGCGTGTTGATGCGAAGCGACGGCGCCGTGTGCAGATGCGCGAGTTCAAGTTCGCTCTGGTCGGGCGGAAAATCGGCCGCCGAGAGGTTCATCGCGTCGAACAGCTCCTCGGTGACCATATTGACCACGAACTCGCCGCTGGCCTCGATGTTGCGCGCGGTGTCCTTGGCTTCGCCAGCTTCGTTGCGCGCGACGCTGACCATGATATAGAGCGGGTGGCTGCTCACCGCATTGAAGAAGCTGAACGGCGCCAGGTTGATCACGCCGTCCGGGCTCTGGCTGCTCACCCAGGCGATCGGACGCGGTACCACCAGATTGGTCAGTAGCTTGTAGCCGTCGGCGGTCGAATGTTGCGCGGGGTCGATTTGCATGGGGCGTTCTCCTGTTCAGCGATTGACATCGACGACGACGCGGCCGCGCACGCGGCCCTCGAGCAAGTCGCCGGCGACGCTTAGCGCTTCCGACAGCGAAATCTCACGGGTGATCGCTGCGAGCTTGGCGACGTCGAGGTCGCGCTCAAGGCGCTGCCAGGCTTGCTGGCGCAGCGCCAGCGGCGCCATCACGCTGTCGATGCCGTAGAGCGTGATGCCGCGCAGGATGAACGGCGCCACCGACGACGGAAAGTCCATTCCGCCGGCCAGACCGCAGGCGGCGACCGCGCCGTGGTGGCGCGTCGTCGCGCAGGCGTTGGCCAGCGTGTGGCTGCCGACCGTATCGATCACGCCGGCCCAGCGCTCCTTGCCGAGCGGTTTGGCCGGCAAGGAAAGCTCCTGGCGGTCGATGACCGCGGCGGCGCCGAGCGCCTTGAGGTGCTCAGCTTCGGCGACCCGCCCGGTCGATGCGACGACCTGATAGCCGAGCCTGGCGAGCAGCGCGATGGCGATGCTGCCGACGCCGCCGTTGGCGCCGGTGACCAGGATTTCGCCGTCAGCCGGTTTGATGCCGTGCTTTTCGAGCGCCAGAACGCAGAGCATCGCGGTATAACCGGCGGTGCCGATCGCCATCGCCTGGCGCGCGGTAAACTCTTTCGGCAAGGCGACCAGCCACTCGCCCTTGACGCGTGCCTTCTGCGCGAGACCGCCGCAATGCGTTTCGCCGACGCCCCAACCGTTGAGGATCACGCGGTCGCCGACGCGCCACGCCGGGTTGCTGCTTTCGCTCACCGTCCCGGCAAAGTCGATTCCCGGAACCAGCGGGAAGCGGCGGACGACCGGCGATTTGCCGGTGATCGCCAGGCCATCCTTGTAGTTGAGCGTCGAGAATTCGACATCGACGCTGACGTCGCCTTCGGGCAGCACGGCATCGTCGACGTCCTGCAACCGGGCCTGGTAGCCGGCCTCGTCCTTGGTGATCAGAATGGCTTTGAACATGATGTTTTTCCTTTCGTTGAACGCCGTCGACTAGAGCGCTGGCGAGAATCTTGTGATCGTTGATGAAGGCGCTGCCTCGTTTTTGAAGATGGGCTCAGCGCTCATGAAAGCACCAGTGCCACGGTTCGTACTCAAAACCCTGAGCGTTGCCGACAGGATACGACAAGCGAAAGCCGAAATCGTTGGCATGCGCGGCGAGCCACGCGAAAGCCGGACTCTGGTCGAACTCGACGACCAGCGCGCGAACGCCAGGCGTCGCTAGGTCGACCGCTCGGCCGGTGTGATGTTCGCTAAATCCCGGCGGCGCGCAGACCGTCAGGATGTCTTCGATCGCCTGGCCGGCGTCGAGCTTGCGCCGGATGATCTCGGTCTGGCGTTCGATGCTGCGGAAAGACGAGACGATAGAGAGCGCAATGCCGTCGGCGCTGGCCGCCGCCTTGAGCGCTCGCCACGCCGCTGCGGCGGGCTCGACCAGCCGCTGCTCGCGGCCATCAGCGCCGACCTCGGCGATCTCAAGGCGCTGCGCTTCCTGGCAGGCGGGCAGGCCGCGCGCGATGAGCGCCGCTTGGCAAATGCCGAGCTGGTCGGCGATTTTGACCGTTGCGCGAAGCGGCGGCGCCGTTTCAGGCGGTAATTTCGATTCGATTGCCATCGGGGTCGAGCGCGACGCTCTCGTAATAGCCGTCGCCGGTGCGCCGCGGCCCGTCGAGGATGGGATGGCCGTCGTCCTTGAGCCGCTGCGTGAGCTCGTCGACCCGCCGTTCCGAGCCCAGCGCGATGGCCAGATGGGTCAGCCCCATGCGCTGCGCGCCGGGATCGATGGAAAGCGGCGCGAGCGTCGTGGTGGTCATCGCCTCAATGCGCGCGCCGTCTTCGAAGGACAGGAAGCACGAGGCGAAACCCTTGGCCGCGTTGACGTAGCCGGCGCCGGGAACGGCGCCGAAGTAGTCGGCGTAGAACCGCTGGCAGCGCTCAAGATCGCTCGTCCACAGCGCGACGTGGTCGATTCTCATGTCGAGCTTTTGCTCACTGCTTCGATCGCCAGCACGCTGGCATCGCGCTCGCCATGCCCCGTGGCGATCAGTTGATCCATGCGCGCGGCGATACCGGGCAGCGCCGCCATGGGCAGACCGTCGGCGGTGTCGAGCATCAGGCTCACGTCCTTGCGCGCCATCGTCAGTTCGAAATTCGGCTTGAAGTCGCCTTTCGCCATGCTCGCGCCGCGGCCGGCGATTGCCGCGTTCATATCGATGCTCTTGAGCAGGTCGATGGCGTCCTCGGGCGCAACGTCGCACGCCTTGGCCAGCGTCAGCACATCGGCGAGAACCGCCCAGGTGCCGATGAACAGGGCGTTGCCAAAGAGCTTGTTGACGGCCGCCAGATCGCTGCGTTCGCCCAGGTAATTGAGTTTTCCGGTCATTTTCGCCAATTCGGCCTGGACGCTTGCAAAAATCGCCTGGGGGCCGGCGACGATCATCGAACCTTGGGCGCTGCGCACCGCCGGCGGTCCCATGAACACCGGGCAGTGCAGATACTTCACTCCGGTCGCTGCCAGCCGCGCGGCGCGCTCGGCGGTGAGCTTGGGCAAGGTCGTGCTGTGATCGATGATCACCGCGTCGGCGCCGAGCCCGGCGCGCGCGGCAGCGATGACTTCGTCGACGACAGCGTCGTCCTTGAGGATGAGGTGCACGCGCGATGCGCCGCGAACGGCGTCGGCGGGCGTTGCCGCGGCCTTGACGCCGAACCGGGCGAGGGCTTGCGCCTTGGCCGCCGAACGGTTCCAGGCGGTCACCGTGTCGCCGCGCTTGGCGGCGGCTTCGGCGAAGGCGCTGCCGAGCAGCCCGGTGCCGAGAAATGCGATGTGTGCCATGATCTTGCTCCTTAATGTCAGTGATAAAAACAATAGGCGATCAGGATAGCACCGACCAGCCCGACACCGTCGGCGATCAAGCCGCCGGCCAGCGCGTAGCGCGTCTTGCTGATATTGACGCTGCCGAAATAAACGGCCAGTACATAGAAGGTCGTTTCGGTCGATCCCTGGATGATCGCGGCGAGCTTTCCCTGGAACGAGTCGACGCCATAGGTCGTCATCACATCGACCATCAAGCCGCGCGCGCCGCTGCCGGAGAGCGTCTTCATCAAGCCGACCGGCAAGGCCGGGACGAAATCGTCGTTGAGGCCGAACGCCAGCACGCCGCGGCGGATCGCCTCGATCACATAATCCATTCCGCCGGTGGTGCGAAAGACCGAGATCGCCGCGAGCATCGCGATCAGGTAGGGAATGATCTGCACCGCGACGCCGAAGCCTTCCTTGGCGCCGTCGACGAAGCTTTCATAGACGTCGATTCGTCGCCACGCGCCGACGCCGACGAAGAGCACGATGATCGTCACGATCATTCCGCTGCCGAGGACCCCGATCATCTGCGTCATCTGCTCGGCGGGCAGCGCGCTGAGCCAGGCGTAGAGGCCGCCCATGAGCGCGAAGAAGCCGGCAAAAAAGAGCAGCACCGGCCGGCAGAACAGGTTGATTCGCTGCCAGAGCGCGACCGCAACCAGCCCGGCGCAAAACGAGACGAAGGTTGCCAAGAGCGTCGGCAGAAAGATGTCGGCCGCGTTGAAACCGACCAGCCCCTGCTGCAGCGCCAGACTCTGGCGGATCGCGATCACCGAGGTCGGGATCAGCGTGATCCCCGCGGTGTTGAGCACCAGGAACATGATCATCGGGTTGCTCGCCGTGTCGGGGTGCGGATTGATTTCCTGCAGTTCGCGCATGGCCTTGAGGCCGAGCGGCGTTGCGGCGTTGTCGAGGCCCAGGATGTTGGCGCTGAAATTCATGACCATGCTGCCGCTGGCCGGATGCCCGGCCGGAATGTCGGGAAAGATTCGCCGGAAAAAGGGGCCGACGGCGCGGCCGAACAGCTCGATCAGGCCGGCGCGCTCGCCGATCTTCATGACGCCAAGCCATAGGCTCATGACGCCGACGAGCCCGAGCGAAATGTCAAAACCGGTCTTGGCCGATTCGAACAGCCCGGTCAATACGCGGGTAAAAATGTCGAGGTCGCCTTGCAGCAGTTGAGCCAGCGCCGCCAGATAGCCGACGACGATGAAGGAAATCCAGATGAAATTGAGCAAGGTCGTCGGGGGCCCGCAGCAAAGCGCGAACGAGCCGGCAGGAAGGTTGAAAGACCGTCAGTATATCGGGGTGGCAGATAGCTGTCAGCGAACTGCCAAGCAATTGAGCTCGTGTGCCGGCGGTTCGCCGGGTGCGTGAATCAGGCGGCAGGCAGCGCCCAGGCCGCCTGGCAGCGCGAATATTTGGCGCGCGGCAGCTGGACGAGCACCGGCGACGATGCGCCGTCGAGCCAGGCGCAGAGCTCGCTGATGTCGGCCCGCGCGCCCGCGGTGCAGCCCGCCGTCGGAACGCCTTGGCTGTGCCAGACGTGGATGAAGATGCACGATCCGGCGCCGGCGATAGTCCTGGGACTGTTGTGCGCGACGACCGCGCCGATGGCGTAGCGCTCGTCGCCGCGCAGCATGTCTTCGTGCGAGACCCAGTCGATCTGGCCGACCGCGCTTTGCTCGACGATGCGGTTGTAATGACGCGACGCGGGGTCGTCGATGGCTTTGAGGTCGGGCGTCGCGGCAAGGTAGGGCAGCCTCGCGGTTCGCGCCAGCTCGCCGTCGGCATCGCCGAACAGCGCGGTGATCGCGAAGGCGCCGGCTGGCGCGCGGCGGTCGCCCTCGCGTTTCAGTGGCCCCGCTGAGCAGACGCTTCGATGCAGCCCGATTCCCCAAGCCAGGCCCGATTGCCCGAGGCTGACGTCGATCGCATCGCCGACCGGCGTCCATTCGGCGCCGGGCCGGGCGCGCTCGAAACGTCGCAAGCGGGCGGTCGTGCTCGTCCACTCGTCGGCGACGACCAGCAGCAGCTGGCATGACGCTGCCAAGGGCGAGTCGGTCGTCGATGCGGGAAATGAGGTCGGGGTCATCGCAGCGTGTGTTCCGAAAAAATGTCGGGTTATTGAGGCGGCGGCCGCTCAGCCGCGCCGGAAGCGCTGGCGGTACTGCGCCGGGCTCAGCCCGGCGCGCTTGGCAAACAACCGCCGGAAGGCCGAGGCGTCACTGTAGCCGACTTTGATGACGATCTGCTCGATGCTCATCAGCGTGCTTTCGAGCAGCGCCTTGGCGTGTTCGACGCGCAGCTCCTGCAGGTAGGCGAGCGGCGCCATTCCCGCTGCCGCCTGGAAGCGGCGGTGCAGGGTGCGGTAGCTCACGTGCAGCGCGTCGGCCAGCGCCGGTGTCGATACCACCTCCGCTGCGCGCGCGGCGAGCCAGTTCGCTGCCTGCTCGATCAGCGGGTCGTCGAAATCCTTGCGCAGCGTCATGAACGGGCGCTGCGACGTTCTTGCGCCGTCGACCAGCATGATGGCGCCGACCTGGCGCGCCAGCGCGGCGCCGAACAGTCGGCGCAGCACGTGCAGCGAGAGATCGGTATGCGCCGTCATCGCGCCGGCGGTGAGGCAGCGGCCGCCGTCGACGAGCGCCTGATCGGCGTCGAGGCGAACGTTCGGGTAGCGTTGCCTGAATTGATCCTGGAACCACCAGGTCGTCGTCGCGTCGATCCCGTCGAGCAGGCCGCTCTCAGCGAGAACGAAAGTGCCGTAGCAGCTTGCCGCGACCAGCGTTTCGGCAGGCAGCACGCGCAAACGCGCGATCAGCGGCTGCCAGGTCGTCCGAAGCTGCTCGATCAGCGCGCTCGCGTTTTCGGCGAAGAAACCGGGAACGATCACCGCCGCATAGCCCGCAAGCTGCGCCGGAATTTTTTGCGTCGCAACGCTGACGCGCGGCGAGAGCTGCACCGCGCCGCCGCCCAGCGAAAGCAGATCAAGACGGCAGGCCGCGGCTTCGGGGGAGCGGGCGGTGATCGCCAGCATGTCGAGCGTGAGCATGACACTCGACGCGGTGGCGCCGGATTCGACGATCAGGGCAATGGCGGTCATGGCAGATTTCGCACGATTTTTGTCAATTATGCCACTTGGTGCGATCTGGCGGATCGCCGATCATGAACGCTCTTTATCAGGAGATTCCTCATGACTTCACATGCCCAAGCTCAAGCCCGGACGATTCTTGAAATGGCGGGCGCGACGCCTCAAGCTACGCGGCTTGCCGACGCCGTGCTGCTGATCGTCGACGCGCAGCGCGAATACGTCGATGGTGCGCTGCCGCTAGCCGGTATCGCCGAAGCGCTGGCCGTCGGCGGCGAACTGCTGGCGCGCGCACGCGCTGCCGGAACGCCGGTCGTTCATGTTCTGCAGCGCGGCGCCGGCGCCTTGTTCAACCCGTCCAGCGAGGGCTTCCAGCCGGCTGCGCCGCTGCTGCCGCAGGCCGGCGAAACGGTGATCGAGAAGACATTGGCCAACTCGTTTGCGCAAACCGACCTGCAACAAGTGCTCGCCGCGACCGCGCGCACCAAGCTCATCGTCATCGGCTTCATGACGCACAACTGCGTGAGCTCGACCGTCCGCGCCGCCAAAGAGAAAGGCTACGCTTGCACCGTCGTTGCCCCGGCCACCGCGACGCGCGACTTGCCCGACGGGCGCGGCGGTACGCTGGCGGCGGCGACCGTCCAGGCGGCTTGTCTGGTCGGCCTGAGTGACACCATGGCGAAAATCGTGTGGAATGCGGCAGAGATCATCGAATGAGCTTGGAAAACGCGATGGAAAATTCATTTTCAGATCCTGTCCAGCAGGAAATCTGGGCGACTTTGCGCGCCGTTAACGACGCCTGGACCCTGGGCCATTCCGACGACCTGGCGCACTATTTTCATCCGCAGATGCTCGCCATCACGCCGGTCGACCGCTTGCGCCGCGACGGCGCGCCAGAGTGCATCGCCGGCTGGAAAAGCTTCGCCGACGCGGCGCGAATTCATCGCTGGCAGGAGTTCGACCCGCTGATCAGGGTCTATGGCGACGCCGCGGTGGCGAGCTACTACTACGAGATCGATTTCGAGATGGGCGGTTCGCGCATCGAACAGCGCGGGCGCGACCTGTTTTTCCTGGTTCGCGAGAACGGCCGCTGGCAGGTCGTCGCCGACCAGTTTTCGCCGTATCCGTAGCAGCAATCTTGCGCGGCTCGCAGCATCGCTCGGCAGTGACGGGCGCCGCCGACGGCCGATTGGCAAGCGTCTCCGATCAAGCGTCCTGGAACCGGGCCGCCTGACCTGAGACGTGATCTGCTCGGGCGGCCCGAGTCTGTCTAGATCAGCACGACTCTGAGCACATAGACCACCGCGATGCCGACTACGCCTTGAACCAGCGTGCCGAGCGTCTGGCACTTGTAGGCGAGGTCGACCTTGAGCCCGGAGAACTGCGAGACGACCCAGAAGTACGAGTCGTTGGCGTGCGAGACGACCATCGCGCCGCAACCGACCGCCATCGTCGCCAGCACCGCGCCCATCGGGCTCGCGAGTCCGAGCGAGCCGAGCAGCGGATAGACGATCGCCGAAGTGGTGATCAGCGCGACGGTGGACGAGCCCTGCGCGGTTTTCAAGGCCGCGGCGATCACGAAGGGCAGGAAAATACCGAGATTGAAGACCGCCAGGCTAGTCCCCAGGTAGTCGGCAATTTTGCTCGCGGCGAGCAGTGCGCCGAGCGAGCCGCCGGCCGCGGTGATCATGATGATCGCGGCGGAATCCTTGATGCCCTGGCCGATCCAGCCCGACAGCACTTCTTCGTCAAGTTTAGGGGCGAGCAACAGCAGGCAACTGATGAGACCCAAGAGCAAGGCCACCATCGGCTCGCCGATAAAGTCGATCGCCAGTTTGAGTGTTCCGCCGCCGAACGGCAGGCTCGGGAAGTTGGCGACCGACTTCAGGGCGATCAGCACGATCGGCAGCACCAGCGGCGTGAACGCGGCGAAGGCGCTCGGCAGCTTCTTGAATTGTTCGAGCAGTTCCTCGTAACTTAACGACGATTCGGCCAGCACTTCATAACGGCTGGCGAACTTGGTCGCCCACAGGTAGCCGGCGATGGTCACCGGAATGGCTACCATCAGGCCGACAAAGATCACCATCCCGAGGTCAGCGTGCAGGTTGTTGGCCGCGGCGATCGGGCCAGGCGTCGGCGGAACCAGCGTATGCGTGGCATAGAGGCCGGTCGATAGCGCGGTCGCCATGACCGCCATCGAGACGCCTGATTTTTTCGACAGCGACTTGTTGAGCGCCGACAGAATCACGAAGCCCGAATCGCAGAACACCGGAATCGACGTGATATAGCCGATGATGCTCATCGCCAGCGCCGGGCGTTTGGGGCCGACCCATTTCAAGACCGTTTCGGCCATGGTCAGCGCGGCGCCGGTTTTTTCGAGGAAGACGCCGATGATCGTCCCGGCGATGATGACGATGCCGATTCGTTCGGCCGTTCCGCCGAAGCCCTTCATGATCGCCTTGGTGACCTCGACCGGGTTCATCCCGGCGGCGAAGCCGACGAAGAACGATGCCGCCAGCAAGGAGAGAAAGGCGTGCACCTTGAATTTCGAGATGAGCACGACGATCATGACGATGGCAATCACGAGTATGACCAGCAGCATCGGTCCCTGTACCATTTTTCAACCCCCCAAGATTGTTGTGTCGTTTTGAAAAAAATGCGGCGCCGGACAGCGCTTCTAGCGAACGGACTGCGCCGCCTTGATGATTCGGCACAGCCGTGTTGAACCCGATTCGATCAGAATTTCGCTGCTCTTCATGCACTCTTCGAGCGCCATCGGCCTGTCGCAGATGCTCATCACCGCATCGATTCCCTGCGCCAGAACGTCGTCGGCACCGTCGCCGAGGCCTCCCGACAAACAGAACACCGCAACGCCGAACTGCTTGGCGAGCTTGGCGACGCCGACCGGCGCCTTGCCGAAAGCCGTCTGAAAGTCAGTACGACCTTCGCCAGTGATGACGAATGAAGCCTGCTTGACGAGATCGGCAAAGCCGACCGCCTCGAGGACGATCTCGACGCCCGGCCTGAGCTTGGCTGCGGTGAAGAACATCAGCCCGGCGCCCAGCCCGCCGGCGGCGCCGGCGCCCGGCAGCAGCGCGACAGCGCGGCCGGTGGCCTGATGTGCGCATGCTGAGAAATGGGCAAGTGCTGCGTCGAGTTCGGCGACCATCTGCGGCGTCGCGCCCTTTTGCGGACCGAAAACGGCTGACGCGCCGCGTGCGCCGCACAGCGGGTTGTCGACGTCGCAGGCGACGGTGATTTGGGCTTCGCCGACTCGCGCGTCGAGCCCGCTCAAGTCGATCTGCTGCAAGCGCGCCAGCGCTGCGCCGCCTTCCGGCAGTTCGCTGCCGTCATCTCCGGTAAAGCGCACGCCCAGCGCTCGCGCCATGCCGGCACCGCCGTCGTTGGTCGCGCTACCGCCGATGCCGATGATGATCTTGCGCAGACCGGCGTCGAGCGCGGCGCGAATGAGTTCGCCCGTGCCATAGCTGGTCGTCGTTCGCGGATTCCTTTTTTCCGCTGGGACCAGCGGCAGTCCCGACGCCGCCGCCATCTCGATCACCGCCGTCTGGCCATCGCCGAGAATTCCCCAGCTCGCGCTGATTTTCTCGCCCAAGGGGCCGGTGACTTCGGCTTGCCTGATTTTTCCACTGGTCGCGGCAACCAGCGCGTCGACGGTTCCCTCGCCGCCATCGGCGATCGGAATCTTGCGCACTTGGGCCTTCGGGAAGATCTGCAGAATTCCGCGTTCCATGGCTTGCGCTACGCCGAGCGCCGAGACGCTACCCTTGTACGAATCCGGTGCTACGACGATGAGCACGTCACGTCCTCCCGATTGAAGCGCAGCGGTGAATTCCAGCAATCTGAAATACTAGTGATTGCCAATGGGATTATCATCGTGCGCTGGCACGTAAATGCACCGAGAATGACGAGACAAACTGTGCAAACGTCGCATTCTGCAGGCGACGACTTTTTTGGCGAGGCGAGATGATCACGATTGAATCGCGGTTGGCGCAGGAAATTGTCGAACGGACGATGCAAGTCATCCCGTTCAACGTCAACGTCATGGACGTCGGTGGCGTCATCCTGGGCAGCGGCAAGGCGTCGCGGATCGGCGAGCGGCACGCCGGTGCGCAACTGGCGATTGCCCAGCGGCGCGCGATCGAGATCGATAGTGCGACGATGCGCCACCTGCCTGGCGTCAAGCCCGGCGTCAATCTGCCTTTGACCGTGCGCGGGAAAATCTGCGGCGTGGTCGGGCTGACCGGCGACCCGGACAGCGTGCGTCAGTTCGGCGAACTGGTCCGGGTGACCGCCGAGATCATTCTCGAACAGGCGCAATTGATCGGCGAGCTGCAACGCGAAAAGCGCTATCGAGAGGAGTTCGTTTTCCATCTGGTCAAGCGCGACAGCGCCTCGTACGACGACCTCGAAGCCTGGGCGTTGCGGCTTGGCGTCGACTTCGTTCGCGCGCGCGCCGCGATCGTGCTTGAACTGACTGACGAGAACCTGGGTCCCGATCTGGCGCGCAGCGAGTTGCAGCGTTGCCAGTACCTGCTCGGCGCCCAGCATCCCGAGTTGCTGACGGCGGCGATTTCTCCGCGCGAGCTGGTCATCCTTGCCGACCTCGAGCAGCTCGGCGGCGGCGCTCCCGGATCGGCGATGGCGCGTCAGCGCCTGACGGCGCTCGCTGCAGTTTTGCATAAAGCGTTGGACTGCGCCTTTGTGCTGGCGATGGGCGTTGCCTTGAGCGGCATCGAAGGCGTCGCGCTGTCGTATCAAAGCGCGCGCCAGACCAGCCGGGTGGGGCGGCAGCGCAAGCCCGAGGCGACGACTTTTTCCTACTATGAGCTGAGCCTTCCGGTGTTGCTTGCCGGTCTGGGATCGGGCTGGCAGGCCGAGCAATTGCGCCAGCCGCTGCGTCGCCTCGACGACGCCGACAGGCGCAGCGGAACCCTGCGCCGGACGATCGAGGCGTGGTTCGCGCACAATGGTCATCCACTGGCCACCGCCAAGGCGCTGCATATTCACCGCAATACGCTCGACTATCGCCTGCGCCAGATCAGCGAAGCGACCGAGCTCGATCTGGCGAACACCGACGACCGGCTGCTGCTTTACATCGCGCTGCAGCTCGAGTGAAATCGTGCTGCTTGGCGCAGGGGGCAAGCGGCTTAAAAAACAACTCTTCTCTTCTGCGGGTCGAAGGTGCTGCCCATCGGCAGAATGTGCATTCTGATGTCGCTCGCTTTGGCCATCGGGCCCTCGTCGTCGATGATGCGCGACCGGCGGGCGTCGAATATCTTGACGTAGTAGCTGCCGATTACTTCCCACAAGCCATCGGGGCGCACCAGCAGCGCGGTTTCTTCGTCGATACCGACGCCGAGCAACTGAGGATGGTCGAGGACGGCGCTGATCAGGCGATTGTATCGAGCGCGATGCATGAAGTGCTGATCGACAATCGCGCCTTTGAAAACCCCAAAGCCCTCTGAAACCTCTTGCATTCCGCGCGCAATGTTCTGCAGTTCCTTGTCCTCGGGAGTTTTGGGCGTTCGCCGCTTGCCGGTCAGCATGACGCTCGACATCACCGAAGCACCGGCTGACGTGCCGCCGATCACCGCCCCCTCGTGATAGCGCCGATACATGGCATCGAGCGCCTTGGTGCCAAGCAGCAGGCCGGCGAGTCGAGACTGGTCGCCACCCGAAAACCAATACCCGGTAAATTGTTCGAGGTATCTGGCGGTCGATTCGCGGTTGACGCTGTTGCGGTTGAGGCTGACGAGGTGGGTTTCAGCGCCCAGCTTGCGGAAGTCTTCGACGACCTCGTTGGCTTCCTCGTCGGATTTCATGCTGGCCATCGGAAACACGGCGATCTTTGCGTGACCTTCGCCGCCGGCAAGTGCGACGAACCGTTGCTGTACGGCGTCTGGCGTATCGCCGCCGCCGACAATGAGCAAGCTGCCCATCGGCTCGGCGGCGACGGTGCCCGGTAGCTGCGCGAAGGCAGGGTTGCTGATCAGCAGCCAGCCGACAATTTGCAGCAGCCAAAGCAATCGGGAAGTCGGAGAGTTTTTCATGCCAAGTTTTAAGCTGAAGGAAACGCGATTCATCGGATATCGAGCTCATGCCGCTTACCAAACCGGCCATGGCAGGCGAGCCGCATAGTAAACCCAATGGCTCTGGTCGCCGTATTTTTTCCGCCTGTTTTTGAGGCGGCCGGAAATTTCCCTTGCGGTGTCTGGATCTACACGACTTATCCCATGCTTATCCACAGACTTTTGCGTGAGTTCTGTGGATAGATGCCAGAAAGCCAAGCCGACCTAATGAACGTGACGGTGATGCGCGTCCGGGAAGTGGGGGTGGCTGTGCTGCAGCGCGTCGTGCCGGTGCGGATGCTGGTGTTTGACGCCTGGCGCGACGCTGGCTGAGTGCGCATGGTGGTGGTGCTCGTCGTGCACATGCCGATGGTCGTGTTCAATTCCTTCGTGCCGATGCGCATGCGCATGGCGCTCGCTCAGATGCAGCCAGAGACCCAGCGCCATCAGGGCGCCGGCAAGCAGCAGGCTGGGCGTTACCGGTTCGCCGATGAGCAGCGCCAGGATCGCCCCGACAAACGGCGCCGCCGAAAAGTACGCGCCGGTACGCGCCGTTCCCAGGTGACGCAGGCCGACGACGAACAGCGCGAGGCTGACGCCGTAAGCCAGGAAGCCGACGACCATCGCGGCGGCGACGTTTGGCAGGGGCGGCAGCGCGGCGCCGAGCGAAAAAGCCAGCAGCAGATTGACGGCGCCAGCGACCAGTCCCTTGACCGAGGCGATCCAGTCGGCGTCGGCGAGCGAGACCATGCGCGTTAGATTGTTGTCGATGGCCCACGCCAGGCAGGCGCCAAGCACGGCCAGCGCAGGCCACCAGGCGGCGAATTGGACTTCGCCTGGCCAGCTCAGCAGCAGTGCTCCGGCGACGATCGCCAGCATGCCGGCGGCGATCCGTCGGTCGACGTTTTCCTTGAATGCGAACCAGGCGAGCAGCGTCGTGAATACGCCCTCGGCGTTAAGCAGCAGCGAGGCGCCGGACGATGGCATGCGCATCAGGCCGAGCATCAACAGCAGCGGGGCGACGATGCCGCCGCTGACGATGGCCCCGGCGAACCACGCCGCTTCGTGCTGCGCGAGTCTGACCGGCGCTGCGCCGATCAACTTGCGATAGAGCGTCAGGCCAAGACCCGATCCGAGGTAGAGCAAGCCGGCCAACAGCCAGGGACTCACCGTGTCGAGCAACAGCTTGGCGAGCGGCGTTCCGGCGCCAAACAGCGCGGCGGCGCCGAGCGCCGCAACGACCCCGGTATAACGGACATCACCCCGGAACATTCGCGTTATTCCGCAACAGGCAGCGCATGGCACGAGCACGCTTCGCCTTCGGCTGCCTGCGCCAGCGTGCGCAGGATTCCGCATTCACTGGCTTTTCGACTGGCATGGCAGGTGTCGCGCAGAAAATGCAATTGCTTCTCGAGCAGGCGCAGAGATTCGATTTGCTGGTGGATTCGCGCAATCTGGCCGTCGACCAACTGATCGATCTCGCCGCACGCCAACTCCGGACTGGCCTGGAAGCTGCGCAAGCTGCGCACCTCGGGCAGCCCCATGCCGAGCGAACGGCAGTGGCGAATGAACTTGAGCTGAACCAGGTGCATCTCGGTATAGCTGCGATAGCCGTTGGCTTCGCGTGCCGGCGCATCGAGCAAGCCTTCGCGTTCGTAAAAGCGCAGCGTTTCAACGTCGCAATCGCCTTGTTTGGCGAGTTCGCCGATTCTCATCATGTTCCTTCCAATATCGCTTGACCCTGTAGTAACTACAGGCCGTTAAATGGTGACATTATTTCGCGAGGAACGCCACCATGAACTCATCGATCAAGCCAAAGCCCGTTGTTGATCCCTCTCCAGCGCCGTGCTGCGGATCGGCGCATGACCATCGACCGGCGCCGCTCGTCGACGCTTGCTGCTCGGCGCGCCACGCCGCGAGCGAGCCGGCCGCGCCGCCGCCAGACGCCGCCAAGGCGCGTTACCGCATCGACCAGATGGACTGCCCGACCGAGGAAGGGCTGATTCGCAGCAGACTCAAAAGCCTGGCGGGGATCGCTCGCCTCGACTTCAGACTGCTCGATCGCGAGCTGATCGTCTACCACCATCTCGACGATCCGCAGCCGATCACTCAGGCATTGGAGAGCCTCGACCTGGGCGCCCGGCTGCTCGAAGCGGGCGCGCCGGCCGTTGCACTGCCGCCGGCGTTGAGTAGCCGAGTCAGGGCGCAGTTGGCGGTCAGCGGCGTGGCCGCGCTCGGCGCCGAAATCGTCGCCTGGACGAGCGGGCAGGAGACCGGCTGGCCGGTGTTGGCGCTGGCGGCACTGTCGCTGTTGAGCGCCGGTTTGCCGACGCTCAAGAAGGGCTGGATCGCGCTCAAGAACCTGACGCTCAACATCTATTTCCTGATGTCGCTCGCCGTCGCTGGTGCTTTTGCCATCGGCAACTGGCCGGAAGCGGCGATGGTGGTTTTTCTGTTCGCGCTCGCCGAAGCGATCGAATCGTTGTCGCTCGAACGTGCTCGCCAGGCGATCAAAGCGCTGACCGCGCTGGCGCCGGACAGCGCCGAGGTGCAGACGGCCAACGGCTGGCAACGGCTGGCGCCGGCCGCGGTCGCCGTCGGCAGCCGTATCCGGGTTCGCGCCGGCGCGCGCGTTCCGCTTGATTCGCGAGTCGAATCAGGCCATGGAGCGCTCGATCAGGCGTCGATCACCGGCGAGAGTCTGCCGGTCGATAAAGACGTCGGCGATCCGCTTTACGCCGGCAGCATCGTCACCGACGGCGTCGTTGAAGCGACCGTCACCGCCGCAGCAGGCGACAGCACGCTGGCGCGAATCGCCGCGGCGATCGAGCAGGCGCAGGCGCAACGCGCGCCGACGCAGCGCCTGGTCGACCGCTTTTCGCGCTACTACACGCCGGCCGTGGTGCTCCTGGCGCTGCTGGTCGCGTTGCTTGGCCCCGTGCTGTTCGGCGGAACCTGGGCCGGGTGGCTCTACCAGGCGCTGGTCATGCTGGTCATCGCCTGTCCGTGCGCGCTGGTCGTGTCGACGCCGGTCACCGTCGTCAGCGGACTGGCGGCAGCGGCGAGGCAGGGCATCCTGATCAAGGGCGGCGCTTATCTCGAAGGCGGTCGCCTGCTCAAAGTCGTTGCGCTCGACAAAACCGGAACGCTGACCCGCGGCCGGCCGGTATTGACCGACGCCATTGCGCTGCGCGATACCGCGGTAGAACGCGCCTTGCTGATCGCCGCCAGCCTCGACGAGCACAGCACGCATCCGGTCGCCCGGGCGCTGGTCGATGGCTGGCGAGGGCGCCAGCCCGACGCTGCGCTATTGGCCGTCACCGATTTCGGCGTGCTCAACGGGCGCGGCGTTACCGGTGTCATCGAAGGTCAACTCTGGCATCTGGGCAATCACCGTCTGGTCGAAGCGCTGGGCGTCTGCTCGCCGGCACTGGAGGCCCGTCTGGCGGTGCTCGAAAACGCCGGCAAGACCGCCGTCGTGCTGTTCGCGGCAAGCGGCGCGGCGGCGATCTTCGCGCTCGCCGACACGCTGCGGCGCGAGAGCGCGCCGGCGGTCGATGAACTCAAGGCATTGGGCGTCGAAACGGTGATGCTGACCGGCGACAACCCGGCGACCGCGCGCGCGATCGCCGACCAGCTCGGTCTGCAGGATGCGCGCGGCAACCTGCTGCCGCAGGACAAGCTCGCCGCCATCGTCGAGCTCAGAGCCCGGCACGGCGCCGTCGCGATGGTCGGCGACGGCGTCAACGACGCGCCGGCGCTGGCGCGCGCCGACATCGGCCTGGCCATGGGCGCGGCCGGTACGGCGACGGCGCTGGAAACCGCCGACGTCGCGATCATGGACGACGACCCGCGCAAGATCGCGACCTTCATCCGGCTGAGCCGAAGCACCGCATCGATCCTCGCGCAGAACATCGCGTTGGCGCTGGGAATCAAAGTGGTCTTTCTTGGCCTGGCGGTGAGCGGCAATGCGACGCTCTGGATGGCCGTCTTCGCCGACATGGGCGCGAGCCTGCTGGTCGTCTTCAACGGCCTTCGCCTGCTGCGCAAGTAGCTCGGGCTCAGCGGCTATTGGCGCGGTTTTGCGACGAGCTGAGCGCTCATCAGTTGCGGCAGGTTGCCTTCGATCCAGTCGGCCAGCACTTCGACTTTCTCGGCGGCTTCCTGTCCGAGCGCCGTCAGGCTGTATTCGACGTGCGGCGGAACGACCGGGTAGGACTGGCGCAGCACCAGTCCGTCCGCTTCGAGCCATTGCAGCGTCTGCGCGAGCATTCTTTCGCTGACGCCGCCGACCTTGCGGCGCAGCTCGCTGAAGCGGTGCGTTCCGTCGCGCAGCGCGACCAGCACCAGAACGCCCCAGCGGCTGGTGACGTGCTTGAGGATCTCGCGCGACGGGCACTTTTCCGAAAACAGGTCGCCGCGCCGCATCTTCGCGGCAAGGGACGGCGCAGCGCCGTCGTGGGCTTTATGCATTTTAAACTTACCTTTATGTGCGTACTTACTAAAAGTTTGTGTAGTGGCTATTATCGCCGTTCTTCTCTTCCACATAAAGGAGTTTCATCATGATCGTCATCACTGGTGCTTCCGGCCAACTCGGCCGCTTAGTCATTGCCGAACTGCTCAAGACCGTCCCGCCCGCGCAAATCGTCGCTGCCGTTCGCCATCCCGGCCGGGCCTCCGATTTGGCAGCGCTCGGCGTCCAGCTTCGCGTCGCCGATTACAGCGAGCCGGCGACGCTCGACTCGGCCTTTGCCGGCGCCGACAAGCTATTGCTGATTTCTTCGAGCGAAGTCGGCCAGCGCGTCGCCCAGCATCGCAATGTGATCGAAGCGGCCAAGCGCGCCAAGGTCGGCCTGATCGCCTACACCAGCATCCTGCGCGCCGACAGCTCGCCGCTGGCGCTGGCGGCCGAACACAAGCAAACCGAGTCGCTGCTCAAGGATTCGGGCGTCCCGCACGTATTGCTGCGCAACGGCTGGTACACCGAGAACTATCTCGCGAGCATTCCGCCGGCCTTGCAGCACGGCGTCTTCATCGGCAGCGCCGGCGACGGCCGAATCGCTTCGGCGGCGCGCGCCGATTACGCCGCCGCAGCGGCCGCGGTGCTGACGCGCGCCGATCAGGCGGGCAAGGTCTATGAGCTGGCCGGCGACGAAGCGTACACGCTGGGCGAGCTCGCGGCGCAGGTCACTCGCCAGTCGGGCAAGACGGTGGTCTACCAGAATCTGCCGCAGGCCGACTTCAAGGCTGCGCTGGTCGGCGCCGGTCTGCCTGAGCCGATCGCCGACCTGCTCGCAGCGTCCGACGTCGGCGCGTCGCAAGGCGGACTGTTTGACGACAGTCATCAGCTGAGCCAACTGATCGGCCGGCCGACGACGCCGCTCGCGACGCTAGTCAAGGCCGCGCTGCACTAGGCGGAAGCAGCTTCCGCGCCGGGTAATACCGTTCAGTTAAGAGAAGAACCGCCGTTCGCCCTGAACCTGTCGAAGGGGGATGGCGGCTTTTTCCTTGTAGCGAAGCCGCTCATGGTTCGACAGGCTCACCACGAACGGCTTACGTGAACGGCATTACCCTGCGTCGGGCGTGCTGCCGCACACGCCCGGCGCGATCTACTCTTTTCGCGCGTTCCCGGACGCAGCGATCGAAGAAATGGAGTATAAGACCAAGGCCCGCAAGCGGCCGGCCTTGAATCGGCCGCTCCGCTTGGCGGTCAATGATCGACCGGGGCCGCACCATCCCTTCGTCCGCCGAAAAATAACAGCAAAGAAATACTCCCGTGATTACCGAATTCTATGTCCTGTTGCCGCTGACCTTCGTCGCCGCCATGCTCAACGCCGCGGTCGGCGGCGGCGGGCTGGTGCTGATTCCCGGCATGTTCGCGCTTTTTCCCTCGGCGCTGCCCGCCGTGTTGATCGCCACCGAGAAATGCGCGAGCGTCACCGGGATGGCGACGGCGGCGGTGCAATACGCCAGACGTATCAAGCTGCCGTGGAAGTTGCTGGCGATGGCCTCTGCCACCGCGTTTGTCGGCGCGCATATGGGCGCGCGCGCGATCGCCGTCCTTCCGGCGACGCTGGTCAAGCCGTTCATCGTGGTCTTGCTGATCGTGATGCTGATCTATACCTGGTTCCGGCCGGAGTTCGGCACGCACGACACCGAACAGCCGATCAGCCGCAAAGATCTCGTTCGCGGTCTGGCGATCGGCGGCGGGATTGGTTTCTATGAAGGTTTTTTTGGACCGGGCGCTGGCAGCTTCCTGATCTTCCTGTTCATTCGCGTCTTTCACTTCGACTTCATGCGTGCCTCGGCTTGCGCCAAGCTCGTCAATATGTCGACCAATCTGGGCGCGCTCGCCTACTTCATTCCGGCCGGGATGGTCAGGTACTCGCTGGCGCTGCCGATGATCGTGGCGATGATCGCCGGTTCGTACGCCGGCAGCCATCTGGCGATGAAAGGCGGCAATACCTGGATACGAAGACTCTTCCTGGTGCTGGTGATCATCCTGCTGAGCAAACTCGTTTTCGATCTCGTTCGCGGCTGAGCGGCGGCCAAGCCGTCAGTGGTCGGCTGGCCGCGGGTTAGCGCGCAGTTGGCGATGTGCGTTAAGGTTTGAAATGATCGGCCTGCGCGGTTTTATCGCGCCAGTTCGTGTTGAATGACTGACTAGCGTTTTCCCCTTAGCGTAGTCACGGCCCATTCCGCGCGCGGGTCGGTAATACTGAGCTGCTTAATTTTTATCCTGGCCATGATTTTTTCGTATTCTATTTTTTTGTTCCTGTCCATTTCAGGGTCTGCATCCGTTGGAACCCACGGGTGTAAGTAAACCACCTGGCTGATCTTGGCTTGAGCTATTTCCTTGGCACAGCCAAAACACGGTTGCATTGTCGTATAAAGGGTTGAGTTCTCAACTGCGATACCAAAACGTGCGGCGGATAAAATGGCATTCTGTTCTGCATGGACGCAAATACAGAGATCGTACCCCGTGCCGCTAGAAAACATACCGTTTGGATTTTTGCAGCGAAGGCATCCACCATCCAAACAATTGGTCATGCCTTCTGGGACACCGTTATATCCAGTAGAAATAACCCGGTTACCACGGACAATTACCGCTCCAACACGATTCCCGGTGCAATTTGCTTTCTCCCGAACAGCAAACGCAATTCCCATGTAATAAGTGTCGGTGTCAGGAAGCTCTTCGGGCATATCGAAACCTTTGTGCGGTGTTGAATTGAAGGACTAACGAGGCTCTAGAAAAATGGGGTTCATGGCCGGATCATCCCGTTAACGACTCGGGATATCAAGGCTCCACGATCGCGAATAGTTTGAGGAGCCGGTATGGCGCGCTACAAACACATCGATACCAGCCCGCGCTTTCTCGCAGCATCGAACGTTTGTGCCGTGAGCATGTGACGTTTATCGCCCTGTCGGGCGGCGCTGCGCCGCACTTCGCCACGCTCGCCGCCTTCGTCTCCGGATTGGCGTATCAGAGACGTCAGTTCAACGAGAATTCTGAAGCGCGCTGCCTGACCTCGAGCTATGCCGCGACGCGCGCGCGTCCGGTGTGTTCGGAATTGATCAAATAGTTGAACGCTCTCAACTCGGCGTCGGTAAATACGTTCTTGAGTTCATACACCTTGTCGCTGCCCTGAATCCGGGCGGTCTTGAGCGATATCTGACTGTCTATCGTACCGGTGAAGTCGACGTTCTTTTTCGTCCTTGAATCGTGCCAGGTGGCGGAAAATTCGGAAAAATAGACCTCAAACTGACCTGCTGCATTGTGCATGGCGCGACGGATGATGAGGTGGTCAAGCGTCGTTTGGTCGAATTTTCGGGGCATGGTGGCTCCTTGGTTGGGTGAGGCGTGAAGCGCTAAAAGTGTTGACGCGATACTTGGCCAACGCGCCAAAATTCATGCGGTTGACGAGCGCGTTGAAATGCCCGGAGTCGGTGCGGACATCCCAAACTGGGGCGCGAAAATTCACCGTCGCGGTGCGCTAAAAGCTCTGATTTTGGCAGGGCTTTGTGACAAGCGTGAGCGCTGAACATGCCATTTTTCGGACTCATCCCGGACACAAGCTGGTGGCGAGCATGAGGCGTTGCTGCCGCTGCCGATACGCGACGGCGCACAGCGTCAGCACCAGCATCAGGAAAAATTCGACGATCAGCGCCGCCAGTGCGCCAGCGAGGTAATTGCCATCGTAGTGCAAGGTTTGTGCGAACACCGTTCCGAGCAGCGCCGAACCCAATCCGAACGCCGTCTGCTGGATCGTGCTGAGCATCGAGCTGCCGGCGCCGGCCTGCTCGGCGGGAACGTCGGAGAGGCCGATGCGGAAGAAGCAACTGACGATGAACGCTTGTCCGATACCGATCAGTACGGTCGCCGGAAGCAGATTGAGCACGCCGGGGTGCGGCCAAACCCATTTGAGCGTCAGCATCAATCCAACCAGCCCGGTCATCTGGATCGCGCAGCCGAGCACCAGCGTCGTTACTTTTCCTAGGCGCGCGACCAGCCGCGAGCTCTGCAGCGAGGCGACAAAGTAGGCCGCTCCCAGCGCCACGAAGGCATCGCCCGATTGGCTGGGCGTTCGTCCGGCGCCGCCCTGCAGGGTCAGCGCCAGAACGAACATGAAGCCGCTCCAGCAGGCGAAGAACAGCACCCCGAGGAACAGGCCGAAGCGCATGCTCGGCAGGCGCAGCAGCGAGGGCGGCAGCAGCGGCGTAACGCCTCGACGTTCCTGGCGCAGCTCGGTTCGCCACAAGGCGGCGAGCAGCGGCAGCACCGCCGCCAGCAGCGCCAGGCACGGCCTGCTCCACTGCAACGATGGTCCCAGGGTCAAAGGCAGCAGCACGCTCAAGATGACGCCGGTGAGCAGCAGCGTTCCCGGCAGATCGATCGTCGCGGCGTGTTCGACGCGGCTTTCGGGCAGCCAGCGGTAGCTGCTGGCGAGTACCGCGCCACAGACCGGCAGGTTGATCAGAAAGACGATCCGCCAGCCCATTCCGGCGACGTCGGCGGACACCAGATAGCCGCCGAGCACCTGGCCGAAGATGAAGGCGAGTCCGCCGATCGCGCCGTAAAAGCCGAGCGCGCGCGAATGCGCGTGGCCGCTCAAACCCACGTGGATGGTCGCCAGCACTTGCGGAACGATCAACGCCGCGGCGACACCCTGTAGCGCGCGCGCCGCGAGCAGCAGCCAGATCGAATCGGCCAGCCCGCAGAGCAAAGAGGCGATGCCGAAGAGCAGCACGCCGCAGCGGAAGACGCGCCGCCGCCCGAAGCTGTCGCCGAGGCGCCCGCCCATCGCCAGACAGACGGCGAAGGCGACGCCATAGACCGCAACCATCAAGGCCAGCGCGCCGGCGCTGACCTGGAACGAGCGCGAAATGGCGTCGAGCGCGACATTGACGATGGAAAAATCGATCATCGGCAACAATTGTCCGGCGAGCAGCACGTAAAGACCCGAGTTGGCAAGTTTGGGGGGGCTGTTGAGGCTGGTCATGGCAAATCCTTCGCTATGAAATTGGAAGAGAAGGGCTTAGTATGTTTTGATTTTTAGACTGGTACCAGAATCCAGTTATCCTGGTATAAATGCTGCCACTCTGGAGGTGACTGCCATGAATGCTGACCGGCGTAACGCGACGACTGCCGTCGAATCGTCTGCCGAGCGCTTTACCGATGCCAATCGCGCGCAGGAACTAGGCGCGTTCCTGCGTGCCCGGCGCGAAAGCCTCGACCCCAAACGCATGGGCCTGCCCGGCGTCGGCCGACGCCGGACGCCGGGCTTGCGCCGCGACGACGTGGCGTTGCTCGCCGACATCAGCGTGACCTGGTACACCCGGCTCGAACAGGGACGCCCGATCCGCGCCTCAAGCAAGGTGCTCGGCGCCGTTGCCGCAGCACTGCAATGCAGTACGGCTGAAACCGATCACCTGTTCACTCTCGCCGGACTCAAGGCGCAGGGCGCAGCGGCGCGCGCGCCGACCTGCGAACATCTCTCGACCTCGGGGCAGGCCATCCTCGATCGGCTCGATCCCTTTCCGGCGGTGATCCAGAACGCGCGTTTCAGTATCATCGGCTGCAACCGGGCCTACAGCCGACTGGTCGGCGTCGATATCGAGTCGCTGCCCAAGGAAGACCGCAATTGCCTTTATCTCGCGCTCGCCAACCCGACCTGGCGATCGCGCCTGATGGACTGGGACGACATCCTGCCGCGCATGGTCGCGATGTTCCGCTCGGCGATGGCCGAACATACCAACGATCCACAATGGGAACGGCAACTGCAACGCTATTTCGACGTGTCAGACGAATTCCGGCAGATCTGGCAGCGTTACGAGGTGCGCGGCATCGAAAACCAGATCAAGCATTTTCTGCTGCCGGAGTTGGGCGTCGTCACGGTGCAGCAGACCCACTGGTGGTCGGCGCCGAAAAACGGCGATCGGCTGCTGGTCTATGTTCCGGCCGACGACCACAGCGCACAGTGCTTGAAGCGCTTGGCCGACTGAACGCAGCGGCTGCTTAGTTCAAGTGTTATGGGAGAGCAGGCCGGTCAATACTGCACTTCGACCGCCTCGCACAGGAAGCTCATGAACGGCGCCGCGGCGGCAAACTGCGCGGACGTCAGTTCGAGCAGGCCGGTGCCGGTCACGTCGGACAGCGACAAGGGCGCGATGGCGACGAAGTCCTTGCGCTTCAGGTCTTCGATCGCCGGATGGTCGGCGGCATAGCCGCGCGGCGGCCGACTCAGGCTATCGCCCGAGAGCGTCCAGTGGGTAGTGAAGCGCGGGTCATCGCGTAGCGCAAACCATCGTTCGGGCTTTTGCGCGACGAGGTCGCGAATTCGTCCGAGCGCCGTCGAATCGGGATGCCAGCAGCCGACGGCGAGGAAGCATTCGTCGCTGGAAATGTGCAGATAGAAGCCCGGCGCATGGACGTCCTTGCCGAGTTCGTGGCGGAACTGGATGCCGATATTGGTTTTGTACGGCGTCTTGTCGCGTGCGAAACGGGTGTCGCGGTAGACCCGCATCAGCGAACCGCCGACCTGGCGCAGGTCGGCGCGAAAGTGCGGCGCGAAGCTTTGCAGGGCAGGGGCCATGGCGTCGATGAAATCGAGCGCCGGTTCGCGTACCAGCGCTTCGTAGCGCGGCTTGTTTTCAGCGAACCAGGCGCGGTTGTTGTTGGCGGCCAGTTCGTCGAGGAATTTCAGCGTGGCTTTTGGGAACATCGCTCATCCAGGCCAGTAAAGGCCCCATTCTAATGTCTCAGCGATAACAGCGGCACCACGGGTCATATCTCAAATACGCCGGCGGCGGTACGTAGACCGGCTGCTGCACATAGACCGGCCGCTCGACATAAACGGGCGGCGGCACATAAACCACCGGCGGCTGCTGATAATAGACCGGCGCCGGCCGGTTGACGGCAGCGCCAATCAGCGCGCCGCCCAGAATGCCGACGCCGACCGCCGCCCATGCCTGATTGCTGCTGTAGCGATTGCCGTGGTAGCCGCCGTGGTGGCCGTTGTAATGCCCATCTGCCAACGCTTCTGTGGCGCTCAGGGAAACCGCGACGACCGCAACGAACGTGGTGGCAAGCAATTTACGCAGACTGTTTTTCATTGAAGCACTCCTGGCATGTGTCTATCCATCTAACGTCTTCAGCGGCAGCTGGTTGACCCGGCCTGGGCCGAGCCGACGCCGCAACGCTTCGCGCCGACCTCCGACGATCAACCCTAGTAAGGGTCGGCCAGATGCCCTCCGACCAAGGTGCCTAGCACTGCGCCCACTGCGGTTGCGGCAACGCGTCCGTTACCCCGGCCAACCTGATTGCCAATGACGCCGCCAGCGATTGCTCCGACCGCACTGCCGATAACGCGGTTTCCGTTATAGCTGGGGTAAGCGGCGGGCTGCTCGTAGTAACGCGGTTCGCGCTCGTAATAAACTGGTCGGTCGCGGTATACGATGCGTTCGCGATAGACCACCGGCGGCTCTTCATAAACGACCGGCGGTGTTTGATAGACGATCTGCGGCTGCGCATAGACATGGCGCACCACAACGCGCTCGTCGCCTTGACGATAGCGGTCCTCGTAACGATCCCCGTCATCCCACTCGTGGCCGGCAAACGCGTTGGCGCTCAATGCAGCTGTGGCAATCAATGCCGGAATCCAAAGCCTGTTCATAATCTACTCCTGACAGAAAAAAGCGTTCCCTGTGTCCCATAACGCTTACGTCGAGGCCTGGTGCACACGAAAGGTGTAATGGTCTGTAAGCGCAGATGACGGAGTAAGGAGCATAAACCGGCCACGGTACCTGGCGGCGTCATCAAGTTCGCATGATCGGCGGCTTGATGGTGTGTCAGCAGCCATTGATTCCGGCCAGTTGCTGAGTCTATTTTCGGCCGACTGACCAGACGAAGGACTGCACGTCGATCAGATCGCGCGGCATCAGGCCTTCTTCAACGAGGCTCGTGCGCACGTGGTGGTACAGGCGCAGGACCGCGGCGTAGGTGCGCACGTTCGGTTCGGACTTGTAGTTGATTCGCCAGCACAGCGACTTGGCCGCGTTCTGCGTCACGGTCGGCTTGATAAAGGCTCTTTCCTGCGGGAAGCGGATGAATCCGAAGAGCGTCGCGTACTGCCAACGGTTGATCTCAAGCAGATCGAGAACGCGGACAAAGCTCTTGAAGCACTCTTCTTCCGAATCGCTGCCATAAAGGAGGTTGGCCAGGCCAACCGAGAACAGCTTTTGGTTATCGGTCTGGTCGAGCGCGCCATAGAGCGCGGTTTTTTCGCTCTTGGTCAGCAGCGTCGTCATCGATTCGACGTGCCTTGCGCGGTCGCAGACGTCCTGGTAGCGGCCTGCGGCGATGAGTTCGGCAAGCTCAGCTTCGCCCAGCAACTGGACGCAGAACTGGTGGGCACTTACGGTCGCCTCTCGCTCGTCCTTGAGAAAACGCGGTGCTGAAAATCCCTCCGGGTAGCTCTCCAGGAAGCGTTCAATGGCCATCGCGGTCGTGACGTAGCCGGTGCCGCTCATTTGTGACGCTTCGATCAGGTTGTCGAGCAGGCGATCCTTTGCCGCGGCGCCTTCGGCGATTTCGAGTTGAACAAATGATTTTGAAAGGCGCTTGGCGCCCGTGCCGACAAAGAAAACGTCGATATTGTCCGGCGTGACGCTGAGCACTTTGCCGAGCCCCCATCCCTTCTGGTTGGGGTGAAATACACGAACGCCTTGGCTTAGGTCACTCATCTTGCTCTCCGCCGTTTCCGGGAAAAAGCAGAGCATTCTATCATGCGGTCGAAAATTGAGCCCGGACCAAAGGATCGCGCCAGGGCAAAGCGCATGAATTTTCTTGTCGAAGGCCGAGTTGTGCTTTGCGATAAGCGTACCAAGGCCGCACTTGACGCACTTGACGCCCTAGCGTCTGGCGGCAGCCAAGGCGTTGCGATTTGATGAGCGCTGCGACTTCGGTGGTTACGCTGCGGGCTGCAACAGTGCCATCACCTCAGGCTGAACGCGCTCAAGCTCGGCGAGCACCTCGGGCGGCACCCTGTCGTTCTCGACGAATTTCTCGGCGCCTGCCGCCGAAGATCGCGGTGTGGCGTCTTCGAGGATCAGATCGAACTCCTTGTCCAGACTGACTGTAAACAGCCAGTCGGTTTTGTCGTCGAGGTTGATGCGGATGACTACGTCTCTATAGTCTTTTGCGTCGTTGGCAACAGCGATCTGCGTTTTTTTGGCCATGGTGGCATCCTTTCGCCTGACGGCATTGTTTGAAGCCTGAGTTTACCCGAGCACTCTGGAAACGGTACTGGTCAGCCAGAAAATAAGGCACCGTCCGGTGGAAAAACCCGGTAGCTGCCATTCGGCCGTTTCGGTGTATGCTAGCGGTCATATCTCCCGATATGCCCTTATCCCCAATGATCGTCGAAATTCAAGTCATCCTCGTTGACCTGTGAATTCTCGTGCAGCACGGATGGCGTTTTTTCTCGTCAAAGATAAAAAAAGGGGTCGGAGTGGATTTTGTTTTTCGCGTTCCGTATTTAGACATATCAACGTCACAGACCCCGTTCTGACCTACTCGATGGAGCATCCTTGAATACCCGTATCCCAAAGACTAGCCGCAAGGCGCAAATCGACGCTGTTCTGCTTAAATTTCCGGGGGTCAGTGCAAGAAAGATCAGCGACCTCGACGCCTACTTTGTCAACGACAAGATGTTCGCCTGTATCAGCGGAAACGGCGTCGGATTGCGTGTACCGGCCTCGTCGGCGACCGAGTTGCAATTCTCAAGAAGCAACGTCGTCCCCTTTCAACCTCGTGGGATGGCAAGTTCGCGGGAGTGGATTCAAATCGATCGGGCCGATGCGGCAGATTACGAGCACGATCTCGAACTCTTTCGGGCGTCGTTTGAGTTCGTCAAAGGCGCCCGCGCCAAGTGATTTCGCAGCAGCGCGAAGCGATGAGCGCTCGGCAGCGAATGGCGTTTCAAGTATTAATTGGATAGTAAATGACTGTGACCGACAAAAAATTCAAGAAGATCGTCGCTGTTGATAATTGCGGATTGACGCCTGAAATCATCGTAAAAATAAACGAGCTGTCCGTTGAACCGATAAGCTTGTATCAGGATATTCCCGCGTCCGAGGCTGAGATCGTTGAAAGAATATCCGATGCCGATTGCGTTCTGGTCAGCTGGCAGACGAAAATCAGTGAAAATATCCTGCGCTCAGCCAAGTCGATTAAATACATCGGAATGTGTTGCAGCCTGTATGACGAGAAATCGGCGAACGTCGATATCGCTGAAGCAAGAAAGCGTGGGGTCGTCGTCAAGGGCGTTCGCGATTATGGCGACGAGGGGAGCGTTGAATTCATTTTCGCCCAGCTTATATTTTTATTGAAAGGCATGGGGGGTCATAAGTGGCGCAATGAGTCGACTGAATTGACCCACAAAAAGATCGGGATCATCGGTTTCGGCACCCTGGGGCAACTGGTCGCCAGTACCGCCCTGCACTTTGGCATGGAGGTCTATTATTTTAGCCGCACGCGCAAGGCCGATCTTGAGACCGACCGCTTGAAATACCTGCCGCTTGATGAAATGATGAGGACGTGCGACATCGTTTCAACCCACTTGCCCAGAAATACAAAGATCCTGTCAGAGAAAGAGTTCAAGATAAAGAAGAAGAACTCGATATTGATCAATACCTCGATAGGGTTGACGTTTGACAAGGATGCCTTCGTGGACTGGATCACCCATGACAGGACGTCGTATGCGATATTCGATGGCTGTGGCTACGATGAATCCGTTCGTGAGTTCAAGGATATAGACAACGTAATTATCTTCAATCAGTCTTCCGGATTTACTTTTGAGGCGAGGCAAAGGCTGTCGGAAAAGGTCCTTAACAACATGATTGGATTTCTGGGAAGATAATTTCCAAAGCACACGGTGCCATAGCACGCCATATCTCTCTCGTAAGATACGACTTGGTGTTTTTTCGATTAGGAGAGGGGCGTACATATTATTTTTGTGGTCATAAAGGCGGGTATGCGAGTTCTTCTAAGTTCGTTTCGTCTGTTGGTCTTGTGGTGTTTATCGGCGGCGCTCATCTCCGGGTGTGGCGGGTCCTCAGGTGATTCGGTTTCGGTTGCGACACCGTCGACCACCGTCCTCGTCTATATCGAGGGGACCAATCTTGAAGATGGTCTGGCGCCGCCCGACGATTCCGGCGCATTGAACGGCCGGACTGCGTTGGCGACGAAGAACATCAAGGAAATGCTGGCGGCCGCCTCTTCTGACAATCTTCGCGTGGTCATCACGACCGGGGCGGCAAACAAGAAAGATATTTCCGGGTCCGGTGAATTGGTCGACGACTGGACCACGGTCAAGCGTTTCGTGATCAAGAACCATCAGTTGGTGCCGCAGGGGTCTCAGGGCGTCAAGGACATGGGAGACCCGCAGACGCTCACTGATTTCATCAAATGGGGCCAGGACAACTTTGCGGCGGACCGCTACGTCCTGGTCTTGTGGGATCACGGTGGCGGCGCCCTGGCCGATTTTGGCGGATATGGCACAGGCCTTGTTCCCAAGCCTGACTACTTTGCCAGCAAGATGACGTTCAGCGATATTCGGAAGGCGATCAGTGATGCGGTCGGCGACGATCAGGCGAGGCGTTTCGAGGTGATCGGCTTTGATGCCTGTCTGATGGGGACGCTCGAAATCGCCGAGGCGCTAAAGGATGTCGGGCGGTATTTGGCGGCTTCGCAAGATATCGAGCCCGGCGGCGGATGGGATTACACGAGCTTCCTGAATTTTATCGTCAGCAATCCGTCGGCTGACGGTGCGGCGATTGGCAAGGCAATCGCCGAAGGCTATCTGGCGAAAGTCAAAGCCTCTGATGCGAAGAGCAATTCCCACGAGGCGGATTCGCTCACTTTTTCGACGACCAAGCTCGCGGCGATTCCGCGCGTGCGCGCCGCGCTGGCGGCTTTCTCGAACAAACTGAGAAATCTGCTGGAGAGCGGGGCCGACAGCAGCCGACTGGCGACTTGGCAGAATATCGCCCAAAGCCGTAGCTGGGCTCCCGACTTCTTCGCTTCCAATATCGACATTGCGAGTACAACCGACGCGGTCGATTTGACCTCCTTGATTGAGGCGAGGGGAGATTTTGAATCGGCTGAGCAGACCGAACTGGTTGCTGCGATAAAGAGCGCCGTGGTGTACAAGCTCGAAAATATCAAGTATCGCAATAATGTGGGGGGGCTCAACGTGATGTTCCCCAGTATCGCCGTCTGGGCTGTCGATACGCTGCTGCCCAAATACGATGGCTTTGCTTTCGTGACCGACGAGTATCGGGCGCTGGTCAAGAGCTTTAGCGCTTATGCGCGTTCGATGCAAGATCTCGTTTTCGCCACAGTGGCCGAGGACTCGGCGGCAAAAACGATTTCGGTGGCCTTTACGACCGCCAACCCCAAGTATGAACAGGTCTACGTGGCCATTCACCAAACGTTTGCCAATTACTATTACGGGCACCAGCCGGTTTGGAACACGGTTGGAGATCCGGTTGGCAACGGATTTCATTACACCGCCGATGGCAAGTGGTTCACTCTGGACGGGAAGTTTGCTTCGGTGATTGCCGCGCCGACCACCGAAATGGGACTTCAGGTGCTCAAGATTCCGATGATGAGAGTGCCGAAAGGCAAGGGCATTGAATACGGCCGAAATGGGATGTACTGGCTGCGGTACAACTTCGCCGATCCGAGTCAAGCGCCGGAATGCATCGGCTTTCTGGAAAACAATGAAGGCAATCAGGTGTCAAGTCCGAGTTCGTTCGAGGGTGGCGATGTGATTTACTTGAAGGCGTGGCAGTCCAGTATGGAAAAGGGAAAGGAAGCGACTGGGGCATGGGTCGTCGATCAGGACAACGATGACCTCAAATTTACGGTGCCGGATGTACCGCCGGGCGCCGAGTATTTCCCGACCTTCGCGCGGACCGCCATCAGCGGGAAGCCGTATGCGTTCTTTGCTTTTGACCTGCGCTGGAAGCCTGTACTTTCAGAAGACAAGAGCATCGAATGACCCGCTTGGTGAATGCCGAGACAGGGTGTTCGCCACTTCGAAGAACGTTCGTTTGAGCGCGCTTTCCAGTTCGACCCAGGCCAGGCCGGTCTTTGATTGAAGCTCGGGGAAAACCAGGTCGCGCGTCACGACGTTGTCGTGCCGTGCCGACATCGCCAGTTTGGGCACCACCCCGATGCCCAAGCCCGCACTGATCAAGGCCGCCATGGTGGTGAATTCGCCCAGCTCACGGGCAATCTGCAAGGTCAGCCCGCGACGCTTGAAAGCCTGCATGAATTCGTCGTAGAAACCGGGTGCAAAGCGCCTGGACAACATGAATACGGCGTGCTCGGCAAGCGTTTCGGGCGTAATCGAGCCCGCCCGGGCGAGCGGATGATCCTCGGGGATGGCGACGACAAAGGACTCGTTGAGGACGGTTTTCGTCATGATTCGTCGGTCGTCGATCGGCAAGCGAACGAAGCCGAAATCGATCTGGTTCGCCTTGAGCGCCGACAGTTGGTCGGGGCTGGGCATGTCCTTCAATTCAAGCTCGATCAAGGGATAAAGCATCCTCAACTGGCGAATCAGGCTTGGCAAATAATCCGGCAGGATTGATGAGACGAAGCCGAGCCGAATGATCCCAACCTCGCCAGCATCGGCGGCTTTGACCATCTGCACGGCACGCTGCGCCTGGGCGAGCGTGGCCTGCGCTTCGGGCAGGAAAATCGCGCCGGCCGCGCTCAGTTCAACCTTGTGATGGTCTCGGTCGAAAAGCGCCACGCCGAGTTCGGCTTCCAGGGTGCGAATCTGCATGCTCAACGCCGGCTGAACGATGCACAGCCTTTCGGCGGCACGCCCGAAATGCAGTTCCTCGGAAAGAACGACAAAAGATCGCAGCAGTTTCAGTTCCAAAGTTTTCCGCTTTCTCGATGGCAATCAAAATCCATGATAACAAGAATCAGAAATGGGTATTGGCCATGCTTTCGCGCGCTCGCTATAAATGGCGCCTGCGACGCAATACATCGCGTGCCTTCCCCGCCAATTTACCGATCCACTTTTGATGATGATGACCATGAAAAATACACTTTTCAACCTCGACAAGCGGCGCGCGCTGATCACCGGTTCCACTCAGGGGATCGGTCTGGCGCTGGCCTATGGTTTGGCGCGTTCGGGCGCCACGATCGTCCTGAACGGCCGCGACGAGACGCGCGTTCGCAAGGCGGCAGAACAGATGCGGGCGGACGGCTTCAAGGCCGAATTCGCCGTTTTCGACGTCACCGATCAGTCGGCGGTGATCGCCGGTGTCGAGCATATCGAGAACGATTTTGGCGCCATCGACATCCTTATCAACAACGCCGGAATCCAACGCCGCGCGCCACTCGAAGAATTTTCCAGCGAACACTGGAACGAAATCTTCAACGCCAACGTGAGCAGCGTCTTCTATGTTTCGCAGGCCGTCGCCAAACACATGATCGCGCGCCAAAAAGGAAAAATAATCAATATCTGCTCGGTGCAAAGCCAACTGGGGCGTCCGACCATCGCGCCTTACACGGCGACCAAAGGCGCTGTCGCCAACCTCACCAAAGGCATGTGCGCCGACTGGGCGAAATACGGAATCCAGTCCAATGGCCTGGCGCCCGGCTATTTTGCGACGGAGATGAACAAGGCGCTGGTCGACAACGAAGAGTTTTCCGCCTGGCTCTGCAAACGGACACCGGCAGGTCGCTGGGGTCAGGTCGACGAACTTTGCGGCGCCGCGATCTTCCTCGCTTCCGATGCCTCGAGTTTCGTCAACGGTCAGACCCTTTACGTCGATGGCGGAATGACCAGCTGCGTCTGAAGCAATTTCAACCACCAAGTAGCCAGAATCCCCTCCAAGGAGAATCCCATGAAAGCAGGGCCAAACAGCTTTATCGGCAATCTGATCACCTCAATGCTCGGCGCCGTCTGCGTGCTGGCGTCAGCATCGGCCTCTTCGGCCGAAGCGCGTCTGGGCCACGGCTTTACCGAGCAGCACCCGCGTGGTCAGGCGATGGTGCGCTTTGCCGCAGAAGTCGACAAGGCGACCGGCGGACAGGTCAAGATCAAGGTCTTCGCCAATTCCCTGCTCGGATCGGAAGAAAAGATGCTGCAGGCCGTCCAATCGGGAACGCAGGAATTCTATCTCGGCTCGCTGGTTCCATTCTCGGTGCGAAAAAAGGAACTGCAGATTTTCGATTTCCCCTTCCTGTTCGCCGACGACGGCGAAGTGGCCAAGGTGCTCGACGGCCCGGTCGGACAGAAGCTGCTCGACAGCCTTGGCGACACCGGTGCGACCGGACTCACCTGGGCCGGCGGCGCCTTCCGCAACGTCGCCAACGGCAAGCGTGCGATCAACAAGTTCGAAGACCTCAAGGGGCTCAAGATTCGCGTGATGCAAAGCCCTGTCGCCATTGAAAGCTTCAAGGCGATGGGAATCAATGCGACGCCGATGGCTTATGCGGAAGTGTTCACGGCACTGGAGATTGGGGCGCTCGACGGTCTGGAGCACCCGCCGGTCGACATGTTCCAGAACAAGATCTATGAAGTCCAGAAATATCTGGCCATCACCCATCACGTCTATACGCCGGTCGCGCTGGTCGTCTCCAGCAAATGGTTCGCGACGCTGTCAGCCGACCAGCAGGCGGCCGTGCGCAAGGCGGCGGTCATCGCCCGCGATTTCGAACGCGCCGAGGAAATCCGCCAGGACAAGGACGCGGTCAGTCAGCTCAAAGCGAAAGGCATGACGGTCACCGAATTGGCGCCCGCCGAGCTTGAAAAGATGCGCGCTGCCGTCAAGCCCGTGATCGAGAAATTCTCGGGGACGATCGGCGCCGACTTCGTCAAGAATTTCTACGCCGAGGTTGAAAAATCTCGCAAGAGCAAATAACCAGCAACGCTGGTGGCCGGGCGCATGGAATGCGTCGGCCACTCCTTTCTCGCTGCTGCATCGCCGGCGTTGAAGGCCGGGTGATCAATGCTTATGCACTGTCGCCGAATAAGCTAATAGGAATTTGATCGTTCGCCGCAGCGGGTTCTTTCCCTAGACTCCGATTCGTCATCAATCAAAACCGGAGCCTCACCATGAACTTTCGCCAGCTGCTGACCGGCATTGCCGTCGGCGCCGTTCTTTCGGCCGCATGGTCGGTCGCGCACGCCGACGTGACGCTACTCAACGTCTCTTACGATCCGACGCGCGAGCTCTACCAGGAGTACAACGCGGCCTTCGCCAAGCACTGGAAGGCAAGCAACAAAGAGGTGGTGAGCATCAACCAGTCGCACGGCGGCTCGGGCAAGCAGGCGCGCGCGGTGATCGACGGGCTCGACGCCGACGTCGTGACGCTGGCACTGGGCTACGACGTGACCGCGCTGTCGGAGAAGAGCCTGATCCCGGCCGACTGGCAGAAACGTTTGCCGAACAACGCCTCGCCTTACACCTCGACGATCGTTTTCCTGGTGCGCAAGGGCAACCCCAAGGGGATCCGCGACTGGAACGACCTGATCAAGCCGGGAATCGGCATCGTCACGCCCAACCCCAAGACCTCGGGCGGTGCGCGCTGGAACTATCTGGCGGCGTGGGCGTACGAACTCAAGCAGCCGGGCGGCAACGACGAGAAGGCGCGCGAGTTCGTCGGCAAGCTCTTCAAGAACGTCAAGGTGCTCGATTCGGGCGCGCGCGGCGCGACGACGAGCTTCACCGAGCGCGGTATCGGCGACGTGCTGCTGGCTTGGGAGAACGAAGCCTACTTGGCGGTCAAGGAGCTCGGCCCCGACAAATTCGACATCGTCACGCCGTCGCTGTCGATCCTCGCCGAACCGCCGGTCTCGGTGGTCGACAAGGTCGTCGACAAAAAGGGAACGCGCAAGATCGCCACCGCCTACCTCGAATACCTCTATTCGCCCGAAGGCCAGGAGATCGCCGCCAAGAACTACTACCGTCCGCGCGACGCCAAGGTCGCGGCGAAGTACGCCAAGCAGTTCGCCAAGGTCAACCTGATCACCATCGACGAGGTCTTCGGCGGCTGGGACAAGGCGCAGAAGGCGCACTTCGCCGACGGCGGCTCGTTCGACCAGATCTACGAACCGGGCAAGAAGTAGCGCCGCCTTAGGCTCGCCGTCTTCCCTACGCGCTGAGCAGCGTCAGCGCTCTGTGCCGCAGGTTTCGAACAGCAACTCGCGCAGCCAGCGATGGCCGGGGTCGCGGTGTGTGCGTTCGTGCCAGACGACCGTTTCGGTGAAGCCACTGACCGCGATCGGCGGGTCGAGCACGATGAGACCTTCGCTGTGCGTCGCCAGCCGGCGCGGGATGACGGCGACGAGGTCGCTGGCGCGCAGGATTTCGGGAAGAACCAGGAAGCTCGTGACCGACACGACGACGCGTCGCTCGCGTCCGACGGCGGCCAGGGCTTCGTCGGTGACGCCGCTGAAGCTGCCGCCCGAGCACGACACCAAGGCATGGTCGAGGGCGCAGAAGCGGTCGAGTGATAGCCGGCCGGCGGCGCCGTCCGGGTGGCCCGCGCGCAGCACGCAGACGTACTGCTCGTCGAACAGGCGGCGCGCGTGCGAGCCAGCGGGCGTGCATTCCGGCGTGATCAGCGCGAGGTCGATGTCGCCGCGTTCGAACTGGGTCCGCAAACGCTGCTCGTCGACTGGCAACACCGCGATGCGGATTCCGGGGGCGCGTTCTCTGAGCGCCGACAGGAAAGGCACGACGACGGCGCGCAGCGCAAAGTCGGTCGAGGCGATGGTCAGCGTCATGCTGGCGGTGGCGGGGTCGAAGACCGGCGGTTTGAGCATTGCCTCGGCGTCACCGAGCAACTGCTTGACCGGTCCGGCCAGTTCGAGTGCGCGCAAGGTGGGAACGATGCCGCGCTGCGCGCGAACGAACAGCGGGTCGTCAAAACACTCGCGCAGCCGCGTCAGCATGCCGCTGACTGCCGGCTGGGTCAGCGCCAGCCGTTCGGCGGCGCGCGTCACGTTGCGCTCGTCGAGCAAGGCGTTGAGCGCCTTGAGTAGATTGAGGTCCATGAGCCTGATATCAGATTCCATGATGTCTTGAATAGATAATAACGATTTGTGTTATGTTAGCGTAGCACGCATCATTCGCCCGGTCCATTGGATTCTGGCGAGATCGCCAGGACACGAAAGCACGCTGAACGAAAAGTCAAATCGCGTATCCGATCCCGTTGCCACGGGTGAGCGCACAATGCGTTGGTGTCGGCGCGCCGATTTTTCAAAGCCACCGCCGCTTCGCGTCAAGCGGCGGTGCTGGCCGCTGAGGCCGGCAGCCGTTTCAATTTTTGCGAGAAGGAACAACATGACTGCAGCACTGTTTACCCCGTTTACACTCAAAGGCGTCACGCTGCGCAACCGCATCGCGGTGCCGCCGATGTGTCAGTACAGCGCCGTCGATGGCTTCACCAATGACTGGCACCAGGTCCATTACGCCGGCATGGCGCGCGGCGGGCCCGGCTTGGTTACCGTCGAGGCCACCGCGGTGTCGCCGGAAGGCCGCATCAGCCCGGCCTGTCTCGGGCTGTGGGACGACGCGCAGAGCGAAGGGCTGGCGCGCATCGCCGCGAGTATCAAGGCAGCCGGCGCGGTGCCCGGAATTCAGATCGGCCACGCCGGGCGCAAGGCCAACGCCAACCGTCCGTGGGAAGGCGACGATCATATTGCGCTGGACGATCCGCGCGCCTGGGAAACCATTTCGCCGTCGGCCGTCGCTTTCGGCGCCAACCTGCCGCGTGTTCCCCGAGCGATGAGCGTCGGCGACATCGCCCGCGTCACTGCTGATTTCGCCGCCGCCGCGCGCCGCGCGCGTGACGCCGGCTTCGAGTGGCTTGAACTGCACTTCGCCCACGGTTACCTGGCGCAGAGCTTCTTCTCCGCCTACAGCAACCAGCGCGACGACGAATACGGCGGCAGTGCCGGCAAGCGCGGCCGCTTCCTGCTCGAGACGCTGGCCGCGGTACGCCGAGAGTGGCCCGAGAACCTGCCGCTGACCGCGCGCTTCGGCGTGATCGAGTACGACGGCCGCGATGAGCAGACGCTGGCCGAGTCGATCGAACTGGTGCGCGGCATGCGCCTGGGTGGGCTTGACCTGCTCAACGTCAGCGTCAATTTCGTCATCCCGGACGCCCAGGTTCCCTGGGGAACCGCGGCTTTCCTGGCGCCGATCGCCGAACGCGTGCGCCGCGAAGCCGGCTTGCCGGTGGCTTCGTCGTGGGGAATCGACGATCCGCAGATCGCCAACCGCGTCGTCGCCGACGGGCAGATGGATCTGGTGATGATCGGCCGCGCTTTCCTCGACAATCCGCATTATCCCTACAAGATGGCACAGGCGCTCGGCGTCGAGCGTCCAGCGCAAGTGCTGCCGGCGCCGTATGCGTACTGGCTGGAGCGCTACCGCGGGCCGGTCAAGGACTCGGCGCAATAGTCCGTCGTCGTTCGCCCTGAGCCAGTCGAAGGGGCGCGCGATTTTTGCACGCTAGCGAGCTTGTTCATGGTTCGACAGGCTCACCATGAACGGTATCGGCGCTTAAGAGGCGCTCTGGGATTTCGCCGAGAAGCGATTGGCGAAGTCGTTCAGCAATTCATTGAGCATCAAGGGGTCGGTGCAGGCGTGATGCAGCTTGGCGGCCAGAGGAATCATCAAGCGATCTTCCTGCGGATAGCGCTGCCCGAAATAGAAATAGCTCTGACCGACCATTTGATCCGGTCGCCAGTGCAGGGTCAGCGCCGAGAAGCGCAGATAGGGCAGATTGCCCATGAACTGGGCATAGCGAAATATTTGGCTGGTACTGGCCTGTTTGACCTCGGACTGCCGTGCCTGCTGCAGCTGGTGCAGATAGTTGTCGAGAAAATCCGGGTAACGCTGTTGATAAACATCGTCGAGAACCAGGCCGCGAAAGCGTTCCTTGCCACCGATGGCGACTGGAATGAAGATCGGCGGATTGCGTAGCAGATACCAGTTGCCATCGACCCAGCGCAGGTTCATCGAAGGATGGGTCGCCAAGGTTTGCGCCAGGTGCCAGACGAGATAGGCGAAGAAGGTCCCGCGCCCGCCGAATTCAACTTTGCTGGCCTGGTAAACCGCGTGAGCCGCTGTGACGTCGTGCTGCAAGGTCACATCCAGGTAGGGGTTTTGCGGCACCGGCTCGGTAAAAAAGCCGAGCGACCAACTGAGCCACGCACCCAGCTGCTCGGGATTCACCCGTTCCGGTTCATATCGCTCAGGAATCACGCTTGTTCAACACCACAGGGGATCAGGGATAGTCACACGTTTTCAAGCGCCGCAAAGCAGTCGGCGGGCAGTCAGTGCGATGTTGCTTCAGCGCTGACTGACCGCCATGGGGAGCTGACGACTTATTTCGCTGCCGGCTTCTCTTCGGTCTTCGGCGCTTCGGCCGCAGCACCAGCAGGAGCGGCAGGTTTCGAAATGACAATCTTGGCCTTGCTCTTCATTTCATCGAGCAGCTTTTTCAGATTCTGCTGCTGCAGCTGCTGTTCAAGCATCGGCTTGACTTCTGCCAGCGGCGGAAACTGCTTTTGGCGCGAGTCTTCCAACCAGATCACGTGATAGCCGAAATTGGTTTTGACCGGCTCTTCCGAGAATTTTCCTTTTTCGAGCTTGGCCACCGCGGCGCCAAACTCGGGAACCATTCCCTGCGGATCAAACCAGCCGAGATCGCCGCCGTTGTCCTTCGAGCCGGGGTCCATTGATTTTTCCTTGGCCAGCGCTTCAAAGGCCTTCGGGTTCTTGTTGAGCTTGGCGATGATGTCCTTGGCCTCTGACTCTTGCTTCACCAGGATGTGGCGCGCCTTGTATTCGGTCGCCGAGACGCTCGCCTTGACCTTCTCGTATTCGGCCGTCAGCGCTTTTTCGTCGACCGGATTCTTCTTGAAGTAATCCTGGATAAACGCGCGGGCAAGGATCGACTGCTTGGCCAGGTCGAGCTGGTCCGCCACTTCGGCGGGTTTGTCGAGTCCCTTTTTGGTGGCTTCCTTGGCAACGATCATTTGCAGCGCCAGATTGTCAATGATGTTGGCGCGCAGCTCGGGACTGACTGGCTGTCCTTGAGCCGCGCTCTGCTTGAGCATCAGGTCGACACGGCTGTCGCTGATCGCCGTGCCATTGACGGTCGCCGCAACGCCGGGCTTGGCCGGCGTGGCAGGCTTGGCCGGGGCGCTCGTTTTTGCCGCGTCACAAGCCGTCAGCGTGAGCACCGATACGGCGCCGAGCATCAATGCACCGGTTTTCAAATACATAATTACATTCATTTATAAGGTCCTATTTAACAAGATCGAACAGAAAATCAGACAACAAACAATTCAGCCACACGAGGTGGCCGAGTCGGGGCAAAGGGAGTTCATTCGTTGCACACGTCAAGAAACCTGTCCCTCTAGGCGCCAGGGCTACTGGACCGCCGCAAACGCTTCGGCGACGCGCAGCACATTGCCGGCGTTCAATCCGGCCATGCAGGCGCGGCCGCTCGAAATCAGGTAGACGCCATGAACTTCTCGCAGTTCGTCGACCTGTTTGGCGCTCATGCCGGTGTAGCTGAACATGCCGCGCTGGCGCAGCAGGTGGTCGAAATTGTGCTCGGGCAGCGAGTGCTTGAGCGCGTCGACCAGCGTTTGGCGCATTTGCATGATACGCCGCCGCATCGTTTCGACTTCGGCCAGCCACCGGGTTTTAAGCTCAGGCGTGTTGAGGACGCTGGCGACAATGATCGCACCGTAGGTCGGCGGGCTTGAATAGTTGCGCCTGACGGTCGCCTTGAGTTGGCCGAGAACGCGAACCGCCGCATCACCATCTTCGCAGGCAATCGACAGTCCGCCGACGCGTTCGCCGTAGAGCGAAAAGATCTTGGAGAACGAATTGGCGACCAGGAACGGGATCTGCCGGTCGGCCAGCGCGCGAATCAGATAAGCATCTTCTTCGATGCCGGCGCCAAAGCCCTGATAGGCGATATCGAGAAAAGGGATCAACTCGCGCGATTGCACCAGATCGACGACGCGATCCCACTGCGCAGCCGAGAGATCCGAACCGGTCGGGTTATGGCAGCAGGGATGCAGCAGAACGATGCTGCGCGCGGGCAATTCGGCGAAGGTGGCCAGCATTTCGTCGAACTTGACGCCACGGCAGGCGGGGTCGAAATACGGATAGCTGTTGACCTTGAATCCCGCTCCCGCAAAGATCGCGATATGGTTTTCCCAGGTCGGATCGCTGACCCAGACCTCGGATTTCGGGAAGTAGCGCTTGAGGAAATCGGCGCCGACCTTTAGCGCCCCCGAGCCGCCGAGCGTCTGGATCGTCGCCACGCGTTGCGCCTTGAGCGCCGCATGGTCAGCACCGAACAGCAGCTTCTGCACGGCCTCGCGGTAGGCGGGCAGGCCGTCCATCGGCAGATAGAGCGGGGCGCCGGTCGATTGCGCGTGCAGCGCCTGCTGTGCGCTGGCGACCGAGGGCAGGCGGGGGACCACGCCGTTCTCGTCGTAATACAGCCCGATGCTGAGGTTGACCTTGTCGGCGCGCGGATCCTTGAGGTAGGTTTCCATCAGCGACAGGATGGGGTCGCCGGCGTAGGCGTCGATATGTTGGAACATGATGCACAATCTCCCGGAAGCAACTGCGAAGTGCAGAAGCGGAATCACCAGGAAACGGTGTATCGAGCCACTGCTCAGCCTTTGAATGATCACGCTGCCTGCGCGTGCAGACAGCGAGCGGCGATTTTACCGCCTCGCGCTGATCGTTGCACGTCAAGGGCGGGTCTTATTGCCGATAAGGGGGCTGAGAATTTTCCAATTCTCAAGGCCGCAGGGAATTTAAGCTGCGATCGCGTTTCATTCGACCGGATTTAAGCCCGGCAGAAACTCGATTCCGGTGCGTTTGACGAGCTCAGCGTAGCTAATCGGCTTCGCGCCGCGAGTCGCGTTATCGTTTTCCTGCCAGTGTGCCCAGGCCTTGTTCTTCTTCTGGTCGTAGACGAGCTTGAACAGGTATTTGGGCACCCGCACTTGATCGGGGCCGATACTCGGGCTTTGGGCAATGCTTGGCGCGAACACCGGGCCGGTGAGCACATAAACGTCGCCGCTTGAGCGGGCGACGTACTTGCGTGTCGCCATCTCGACGGACCTCGCCCACACGCCGCGATTGTGTTCGGGGGCCTGCGGCACCATGTTGGCCAAGGAAAAGCTCTGCGCCATCGCCTGCGCTGTCGGCATGTCGGCAGCCGGCGCCAGGTGGCCGCGGTCAAAGCCGCTGCCTTGATAATCGCGCAATTCGGCGCGTTCCGACGAGCGCAGTCGCGCATCGGCGAAGAAGCGGTTGCTGCGCTTTTCATCAGCGTCGGCGATCAATGCCTGATTTAGCCGCTCGGCGACATACACCGCCGTTTTGCTCTCGCCCGAATGCAGTATGGCGAAGGCGTCGTAGCAGAGCGCACGATTGGTCGGCCGCGCTGCGAGCAGCGGCGGCTTGCCGTTGGCGAACAGGCGAAGGCACGCTGAGAAATCTTCTGTGGCATGGCTGGCCGGTGAATGGGCCAGAACGAAAACCAGGACGGCGACTGCTTTTTTTAATGTGAATCGGATCGTGTGGCCTCTAATTATCGAATGGGCTGCGGCTTGCGGCCGGCATCAGTGTGGTTTCAGGAGCGCGCTATCGATCTATTTCTGTCGGCAAGCATCGCGTAGAGAATTCCGCCGACGATCAGAATCGCGCCAATGCCGAATTTCAGATCGACCTGCTCGCCGAGCAGGGTGACGCCGAGCAGCACCGAGACCAGCGGTTGAAGCGGGTAGAACAGCGAGCAGGTGCTGGCTTCGACCAGCGACAGGCTCTTGTTCCACAGGATGTTCGGCAGCGCGGTGCAAATCACGCCGAGATACAAAAAGCACAGCATGTTCTGCGTGGAGAAGATCTCGCCATGGGGGACGACATAAAGTTCGAGGCAGGCAAAGGGCAGGGCGCAGACGACTGCGATCAGAATGGCGTAGGTGGTGAGCACGATAGGGTCATAGCTGCGGGTGATGCGCCTGACCGAAACCGAGGTGAGCGACCACAGGATGACCGAGCCCATCGAAAAGGCGATTCCCCAGGTCGTCCCGACCGTCTGCGCGCCGCCCAGGATGACGTAAGCGCCAACGAGCGTCGTGACCATCGCCACCAGCTTGCTGCGCGTGAGTCTTTCCTTGAGGATCAGTACGGCGAAGAAGGTGATGAAGATCGGGTTCGTCGCGTTGATCAGCGAAGCCACCGAAGCCCCCGCGTATTTGGTTCCGACGATTTGCGCGCCGACCGAGACGAAATAGCCCACTGCACCGATGAAAAGGAAGTATTTCCAATCCTCGCGTTTGATTCGCATGCATTTGTTTTTGATGCGGGTCAGTGCGAAAAGCGCGATTGACGCAATGACGTAACGAAAGAAAAGCAGGGTAATCGGCGGTACCGTCTCAAGTGCGATGCGGGTGACGGTGTACAGGCTTCCCCAGATCGACGTGGTGAGCGAAAGAAACAAATATGCCTTTCGACGATCTGCGCTCGTGACTGAATTTGGCAAAGGAATGACGCCTGATCTGGGTATGGGAACGATGAAATTTGTTGTTGCAATGAAAATGCGCCGAAAACCGCGCCAACAGCCGCGCGTCCGCTTGTCGATTGCTCGTCCGGTCGCTCGGCGCTGCGATGTGAATCGACGGCGGGGGGAGAGTATAGCCGGTCGGCGGGGTAATCGATCGCGCGCATCCGGCAACAACACGTTGGGGCGACAACTTTAGGCAGCGGCATCAGCCTCGACGACCCATATTCCGTATTGTTCCGTCGTCACTGTCCCGCGGATGGCGGCGGGTTAGCCTTGAGCCAGTCGAGTTGTGCGGTCACTGCGTAAATGAACTGAAGTCTGCTGCTGTACCATATCCATGAAAAGAGGGAGGGGTAACATGGGACAAACAGAGAACATCAAGCATCAGCGTCAAGCCGGACCGCTTTCGGGGCATGGCATATGAGCAATGCTGCCCGTGCGGCGAGCCTCGAGTTGTGTGCGTCAAGTTGTGCAAAAAGGTAATCCGGTCTTTGGTTGATCCTTTTGTACGCTGTCGGTGACGCGGAGGGCGTAGCCCGGAGCGACACCGACGGCGCGGCCGTTTCAGGCGGCCAGCC
>Ga0316602_10000235_pt1 | contig 46663 bp, 66 predicted proteins | sample OWC_soil_day10_C_FD_203103 | JGI IMG/M metagenome (GOLD analysis project Ga0316602, IMG submission 203103) | Wetland soil microbial communities from Old Woman Creek delta, Ohio, United States - OWC_soil_day10_CT | ecosystem: Environmental > Terrestrial > Soil > Wetlands | place: USA: Ohio...
GTGTACTATAGTCTGGAAGAACGGCAGCAAAAATGGTGGGAAGAACAAACGGCTTTTAATAATAAATATGTTGATCAAATTTGTTCGTGGCTAAAGGAATATCAATCATGTATTATTGGCATTGATTTTGATTCAAAAATTATACAGATGTCTCTTACATACGAAAAAGAACCATGCATGGCATGTTTAAGAATGTTTGCTGAAGTAGGTGGACTTATTTTATTCCCTTCTGGTTCTAGTCGTTTAATAATAATGCCTGACTGGATATTTAGAAAAGGTAATGACGGATTATGGCATTCGCAGCTTGATGTTTCGTGGAACAAACTGATAGATGAAGCATTGAATTCATCAGAGAGTCACTTCAAAGAGTACGCGAAACGATTTTTAGACTGTTTATATGAAATTGATAAGGGCAAAACATTTATTTTGCCTTTAAACCGATGATTTATACTCACATGAAGATTCGTACCACCCAGCACATAAAAACGCCGTAGCGGCTAAATCTCGCATCCACAACAGCATTATGACTCTATAAACCAGCGGCCCTCATCGTCAAACAAATAAACCTGCTTACCCATTATCTTGCAAGTGTACCGTATCCCTAAGCCACCAGCTTTTAGAGATGCGGCCCGGCACTTACTAGGTCTACTTGAAATATTTTTTAAAATAATATAGCATTTAATGTAAAAAATACCACAGAAAGGATAACAAGGATGGACGAAGAATTCTTTGCGCTATTGATAATTATTGCTACGGTAGTATGTGGGCTTCTTGTTCCATATTTTAGTTGGTGATTCAAGCCTTCAATCTATTCAATTTTTCAAACAAGTCAGCCGGTGTAACATTGTCAGCGCTGAAGTCCGGGAATATATCCAGACCTCCGGCCTGTAGAATCCTGGTTACAGCCTCAGAGCAATCCACCGTCTTTTCTCCATCACCCGGCACAGTAATCCCTAGTAGATCGTGCAGTCCACCATCTACACAGGAACGATAACCGTAAGGCGTACCTAGTAGCTTTTCGGCCTCAGCTTCTGCTGCCTTTATATTTGGCACATCAATGGATAATATCGTAGTCTTAAACCCATCATAGGCGGTTAGCGGCGACTTCACAAACCCATTGTCAAGCGCTTCCAATATTCCACCCAGCATAAATATAGCGGCGTGGCTTGGTTCGCCTTTGCCTTCTACCGCTTCTACTAAATCCCCGAACGGAGTACATGGATAACTAAATAGCACATTTACTTTTGCCATCTTTCATCCTCCCACATAAAAAAAATTAGGCCCGATCAATTAAGACCGGGCCAGTAATATCTTACTTTTTAGCTGCGTTCGCTTCGTTCGTCAAAACTTTATTTAAGTAGGTTTCGATTTTATCAGTCAAAACACTAATCAAGCTTGAAATTACAATACTCTTGATAGACACTAGCACGGCCTTTTCCATGTTATCCCGAACCTTAACCCACAACGAGGAAGTGGAATCAATTTCGGTTTCTAGCTCGGTGATAACAGTTGCTACCGCCTCCGTTGAAGCATTGCTAATTAGATCGGACAGTTCACTCAGTACAGCAGTAATAACCGAAGTTACTGCGCTGGCAGTTGTAGCGATCAATGCGATAGTTCCGCTAACCGTATCGCCAGCTTCTACCGTCACATCAACAGTATTAGAGGTATAGCCATCAAGCGTCGCAGTAAAGGTCTGACTTCCAGCCGTCAAGTCGCTGAAAGTAGCGGTACCATCAGTGCCGGTAGTCGCCGTAGTGGTCACATCGCTAATTGTTACGCTGACAGTAGCCCCGGATAATACAGTTTCAGCACTATTCTGGACTGTGATAGTGACGTTCCCAGTAGTAGTCGTATCGGTATCGGCAAACCTCTGTAAATTAAAATTCGTTTTCATGTTAAAAACACATCCTTTTATATTTTTTATTGTCCACCGCAATAACCGGGCGATGGTCCGAAGTCCAAACGGGACGGCTTTAGCCGCCTCCGCTTCGATCACATTAATAATCGCCACCCTTGCGGCCTGTAGTTCGGCCTGCACTGGTGGCGACTCTGCGAGTTTTATGAGGTAAGGTAATACCTGTTTTTCAATTGATTCTATATCCATGACTACCCCCTACTTGTCCAGCAATCGCTGGCATACTTATCGTAGTAGTCATATGGTAGGTAAAAGTAGCCCAAATCCCCGAAAGTTATGCCCCAGCTATTCCTTACTATTAGCTGACTCTTGTCATCGTCATAGCCAACCACTAAAACCGCATGGCCTCCCAGTAATTCTTCTTTTGAAGTGTCCGGCATCGGCACTATTCCAGTGTTGCCAACTTCGTCCGATTCAAACGATTCATATACATCAATACCTATAACCACAGGCAATCCCTCTGCCAAGGCCGCTTTTAGTTGTGCTAAATCCGTAATGCGGTGATACTCTTTAACTTTATACGGTGCGGCATCAGTGGTCATCTTGTCTGTCGGTTGGTTGGTGAAGGTATCAATATCGTAGGGCCAATCAGTTTCGGGGCACACTCCAATTTGGTTCAGCACTTTCATTCCGTCGCGGATCATAGCGCCGCTGTCCTCACTGACCGAATCCTCTAACAAGCGTTCCTGGTAATACAGGAACAGCCTTGACAACTGTAGCCACTTGTTTTCTTTGTTGATTAGCAGGTATTCACGTAGGCCGGATACAATGGCATTTGCTGTGCAGGAGCCTAACGCACCTTGATTGACAATTGGGCTACATTTTTTACGCAAATCAACCTTATCCGGCAGGTGTGCCTCTGACTTGAAATTTCCGGAACAAAAGATATGATCGCGCAGGTCAATAGGGTCTTTTTTGAGTTTGTAAACGTGTTTACTCATAGAATCACTCCTTCCCATAATCTGTAATTCCTCTGGCTATTGCGCCAGCCATTCTATCCTGCCAGTATGGTGTTGACAGCAATTGTGCCTCTGTATCGTTAGATATAAAAGCCATCTCCACCAGGCAGGCCGGGGCATCGGTATGAGTAAGGACATAAAATCTAGCCTCCTTTTCGCCACGATTAGCCATGTCGGGGAATGTCCCGGAAATTTGCTTATAGATGCAATTAGCCAGTGTGTCCCCGGCAGTAACGCCAGGACTAGTCCATATCTCGTAGCCTCTGGCATCACGGTTATCTGCGCTGTTACAATGCAGAGATACAAAAACGTCCGCTCCCCAGTTGTTGGAGAGGGACGTTCGATAATCCAGATCATCAGTTTCAGGTTGCTCCCATTCGGTTCGAGTGAGCAAAACCTCACAGCCTGCGGCCTCTAGGTACTGTTTAACCAGCCTAGCGACCATCAGCGTCATGTCAGCCTCTTCTAGTCCTGTACTGGGATTTACTGCGCCGGGGTCGGTATTACGTCCAGCATGCCCAGGGTCAATGCAGATTTTCATTTCAACATCCTTTCCAGCAGTACCACAACAATAGCGGTTATGATACCACTTGTCCCAGCGGCTTTCCACACAGCTTTTTCCAGTTCATGCAACCGTCTGAAAATATCCACTTCATTTTTTTCTAGTGTCCCTATTCTGGCATCACATCCAGAGTGTTCCATACAAAGTTCTGTTGTCACGGAATCCCCTCCTAAAATAATAGTAGGTTAACCAGATGACTGGTTAACCTACTATTAAAACATGTTTTATCTTTTTTTATAAGCACATGGATATTGTCAAAAATAAACAAATGTCATTGCTGCTCCTGAAATATGCGTCAAGCTATAACCGGCTTCTTTAATTTTTTTGATTGTAGTATATATTCTATCACCTCCGTTACCATCAATTTCAGTATGTACTTCATCAAAATTAACGCATAATACACGAGGGTAGATATGAGTATTTAATAAATTTTCAATTACTTCATACTCTGCGCCTTCAATATTCATTTTTAATAATGTTATTTCCTTATGCTGATGCATTTCCATAATACTAGTGATTGTTTTGCATTCGGCTTCAAAATAGTCATTAGTTTTTTGTAAGTTTACTATGGAATGTGATACATGTTCTGGATTTTGTGGAGCATAAAATTTCATTATGCAATTGCTAGACCATAAACCATAAGGGAGAAAGGTGCTATATTCTATAGAATCAGTATTAAAGTCGTAAACTTCCTGAGTATTATTTACGTGAAATTTTTCGTTGTTTTTACAATGGTTTGTTAATAAATTATAATGTTTCTGCGCTCTAGGGGTTGGGTCAATCGTGAACACTTTACATTTAAATCTATTTATTAACCCAATATCAAATGTAATATCTTCTCCAGCTCCAGCGCAATAGCAAATTGAGTCAGAATTTAAATGAGCTACCGGAACACTAAAACCGCCGTAAGCCGTTCCAATTCTAGCATGTAGTAAATCGTTCTTATCAAAGAGCGATTCTATTTTTTTATTTTTTTGCCAAGCTTTAATTCGATAAGAGGCGCTATGTAATTTTTTCACCAATTCATTCATCGAAATCATACCCTTTCTATAAGCAATAGTATCATAAATAATTTCCACATTTATACATAAATACCTCTTTTTATAAAAAATTAACAATCAGTAGCATCACTGTAAGCATCTAAAGTTTTTAAATATACATAGCCCTGTTTGATAAAATTGGTTGCAGTATCTTCGACACTTGGAGTAAATGAATAGGTTTTAGCTGGTTCTAAATAACTATTCCCGGCTTCGAATAATGCCTGTGAAGCGTATTCATAAACAGTTAAATTCAAGCTATCTTTTGAACCGGTAACGGAATCGATTCGGATATAAGCCCCGGATACGCTTACTCCACTATCTAAGGTTAACGTCTTAGTTAATGCCATATTCCCTCCTTAACTTGATGCCATTACGTTGGCCGTTTTTAAGTCTGCTATCAAGGTATTTAAAGCTGTTAATGCTGCGCTTGCCGTTGAAACTCCTGTTGTAGCTGTCCCGTTAGATACCACAATTGTTCCGGTGTATGTAGCGGCGGCAGGAGTATTCCCATTATAGGCGCTTTCTGTGAGCGTTATTGCCGCCCCAGAAACAGTTGCCGTATATTTAGCTGTAACGGTTGAATTAGCGTTTAGGGCGGTAGTTATGTTGGTAGCAGTTGTGGCAATAGTTGAACCAACAGTATAGTCAGTCGAATCGGTTATTGCCGCTGTTGCAGTTAACGTCACGCCTCCAATTGTCAGAGTATCACCAGTCACGCTATTGGTTGTGATTGTATAGGTTTTAGCACCATATACGGCGGCGGCGGCGGCTTGATATGCCGTTTGTGATTGCCCTACAATGCCGAAACCTTTCCAAGTGCCAGGTGTCCCGGCGGCTATGCATTGCCAGTAAGCGTAGTTCCCAGAAGACGGCGATGAGTTTAAACATAAATCGCCAAGTTTCCAAGTCCCGGTAGTCGGGTAGGAAGTTCCATATGTTGTCCGTGGATTTGTGAGTAGCGGCAATGCCGAACCTATTGTCGATGAAGGCGAAACATTTGTAACGGTGTGCTGCACACTAGAACTATCATTGTACACTGCATATGTACAACTATCGGCAACAACATCATTGGCAAGCAGTTTCCCTGTGCAAGTAGAGAAATGAACTCCGATTGCTGCCGCCCCGGTGATAATAACATGATTTGCTGTTACGTTTTTGCAATTGCTAAAAATAGCTGTTCGGAAGTGAGTGTATGAACTAGAATTTGTATAACTATAATTTTCTAAAACCGTGTTATTGCAATATCCTAGCTTAATACCATACGCATTGGTTGGCCCGTCAGAATCAATTACAATATTTTTGAGTTTAATATTTGAATGAGTGATTGACGATGAAGTATAGCACAATGAAAGAGGAACTAGGTCTGCCGTCGTCGTTGAGTCAACAGCGATGTATAGTCCATTTATCTCCAAGTCTGAGATACCAATATTACTTGATATATCGGATAGTCCTTGGGCACTAGCGGAGGTTAAGGAGAGTTTTATATTTTTGAGCCTTGTCCCCGTTATAATTTGTGAGGCCGAACCTATTGACAGTGGATATGAGGCAGAAGTTTCAAATCCGTCAACTTCAGTATAATTTCCGTTAATTAGCATACCTACTGAATATGATACGGTTGACCCAGTTGTGTCGGAAATTACGTCATACCACTTTGTTCCTGCACATGAGGATGCAAATGGTACGTCCATAGTTCCATAGGCCCTGGCATGGCTAACACTACACCCAACTTTACTGCCATATCCTTGCGCATCATTAAACCCAATTACTTCTAGACAGTCAGCACAATTAGAGTATCCGTACACATTTTCTATTTTTACATAGCTGGCATGAACTTTAATAAGCCTTTTACCGAAGTTGTACCCATAAGCATTAGATATTTTTACGCTGTTCAAATAATCCGTAGAAGGGGTTTGAATATAGACAGCACTTGTATCTTCATATAGGATGTCCCCTGACGAATCGATATTGTGGAATTCTGTTACTGACAAATTGTTAATCCGGGCATTAGCATAGTTACCAGTACCGCCAAGGAATACGCCAGATAGGTTTCCTCCGCTGTCCCCAACAGTGCCGTTCCCTAGCTTATAACAGCTACTAAAGGTTATACCGTCAATATCCAATACATTACCAGACAAGTTTACATATAATAAAATAGTGCTGTAGCTGCTGTCCTCATCTTTTACGTTTTGGAATGTTATATTTTTGAATGAAATATTACCGCAACCAGTTTTATAAAGCATCGCATATTCTACATATGAACTATTAAAATCAAAGATTATATTCTCGAATGATACGGCATTGCTAAAGGTAAATACGGTAGTTCCTGCCGCTACATTGATTGAGAATGTAACCGAACCCAACCCAAGAACTTGAACATCTACGCCAGGGGCAACCGTTATTGCTGATGTAATTAAAACTTTTGCCCCGGCATGTATCAATATTTTAGTGTATCCTGAGTTAAGTGCGGCTGACAGGGCACTAGTATCATCTGTTGTTCCATCTCCAACCAGACCGTAATACCTAGCATCTACATATGGCCCTTTCGTAATTATGTTAGGCGTGGTCAATGTTCCGGTCATAGCGGTACTACCGTCTAATAATACAGCATTGGTCTTATAGTCTGCGCTCGCCGCACTTGCCTCTGCTGCCGTTGCATATGTCGCCGCCTCTGTAGCTTTTGTAGTGGCAATTGCTGCTTGTTCCGTTGCCGTGGTGGCGCTTGCCGCCGAGTCTGTTGCATATGCTTCTGCCTCTGCGGTGTAGTTTGCAATTTCAGCGTAATCGGCGGCATTGCGCTTGACCTCCTGCGACATGTAGGTCAATTTGTCTAAGGACGCTTCGACGGTTTTTGCGTAAAACGCGCCACTGTTTGTAAACTCGGTTTCCTGGTCGAAGGTTGACTCACGCTGGACAATAATCTTGTAGCTTGAACCATAATTGGCCGCGCTGGAATAGGTAACGGTGCATTCGCTGGTGTCCACGGTAAAGCCGCTGGTTATCTCCGTTGTAGTCGCCGGAGAAGTGGTGTTGTTGACTAGGTATAGGTGAATGTCGCTTGATAGAAGTATGGGGAATGTGTAGGCGAATACTGTGGTTGAGCTGTCGCAAGTATAAGTATTTTGAGTAACTTGCGAGGATACTGACAATAGAATCACTCCTTTTTTGGTTCGGCCTAAATTATGGACCTGACCTCATTTTTGGGCATAATAAAAGAGAGTAGCGATTGCCACTCTCTTGGGATATAATGGGAATAAATTGGACGGTGATAATATGTTTGAAAAAATATGGGGCATCGTATGGGCCGGAGTAGGTATTTTTTTGTTTTTAGGACTTATTGGTGGCATTGTTGCAGGGTTTCAGGATGCGTTTCACAAACACGGGGCTATAAATGTATTAGTGTTTTTTGCAATACTCATGTTAATAATAATCGGCGGTTTATTGGGCCATGGGAGCCACGGTATGCTAGATTAATTTTTACCTAAAACGTTCTTAGCCAGTTGTAGTATTTGAGATTTATTCGCATCAATTTTCTGCCGCTTTTGCTCTGCGGTTAATTCTTTATTGCTAGTAATATCTAAATTTGCCTTTTGAAGTTCCTTCATTTTCTGTTCAACTTTACGAAGTTTTTTCAAATCAGCAGGTACTATGCCCTTTTTGCCTGTAGCAGCATGGTTCTTTTCTGCTTCATCAAGCTTTTCGTAAAACTCATTAACTGAATTAGGATTTTTAAATTCGGTATAGGTAAGTCCGCGGATTCCAGGCAATTCTGCTGTGGTTTTCGCGGGCATTTCCTTTTTATCACCTATAAAAGTATCGCCTAGCCCAACAAAGAACTTACCGGCGCTGCCTAAATAACCGTTTATCGTATTATCAATTTTTTCGGGTGATAATCCAGTAGTTTTTCCTAATTTTTTAGCCGCTTCTGAAGTATAATCATTAAATTGATATTCGTCAGGCAATCGCTGCTCTTTTCTGCCAACTACGGATTTATTTGTAAAGAAGCTGTAATTAGTCATCCATTCAAGTATTGGCCCTACAAGAGTAGGAATAACATTAGGCGCAAACCCCTGGGCCGCATATGAGGCCCATTTTTTAACCGCATCTGGGTCTTCACCGTATGCCTTATCTAAAGCCCGTTCTATGGCTGAACCGAAGAAAATACCCGGCTCAAACGGTTTAGGTATACGAATTATTGTTCCGTTGGACTCAAATAGCCAGCAACCATTTTTAATATCGTCAGATAGTTCCTTATACCAATCTTTATCATGGTTCATAACCCACGTGACAACGCTAGGTAATGTTATATACATCATCGCCAAAGGAATAGTCCGTTTTGGATTATCCTTTAATGATCTTACAAACCTGTCACCGCCTTGCAATGCCGCATTGAAGAAGGGAACAACCTGATTGATCTGTTTTGTTAATGTACCAGAACGGCTAAAATCAAGAGTAACGTCCTTGGCTAATAGTCCGGCTTCATCAATACTCTTACCTTGTTGCCGCGCACGTTCAAATTCTCTTATCCTTGTGCCTGATTCTCCGTATTCAGATACTTCTCGTAGACCATCATAAGCCGCTCGTACATATGTTAATGGGTTAACCTTTCGCCATTTACTACCTTCGCCCATTTCATTAATCAATCTGCTAACGCCTTTGCGATCAAGGCCAACAAAAGCGGATAATGGCGCGCCGGACGCTTTAAACTCATAGGACAAAGGTTTATCTTTAATCAGCGAATAAACCCCTTTTGCACTATCAAGCACGGGTTTAAATCCAGTTTCTGAGTAAATACCAGCGGTTAAAGTATCTCGAATAAGATTCCTTACTACGAAATCAGGGCTTATTGTTGCCCCTACTCTCAACGCCTGGGCAAAAGGCTTCAAGAAACTAATAAGCATATTTGAAGATGCTTGATTCATGCTCATGATCGCACGGTAAAACTCCGGAGTGGTTTGGTAGGCTTGTTTTTTACCATCAACCATAACAGTAAAGATACTTTTTTTTGCATCGGCTGTTTCACCGGGTACTTTTTCGATAAAGCGTCCAATCCCACTATTCTTTTCAAGGTCAACAAATGTTTGCGCAACCTTGTTTCGTTCTACAGCATCAAGCAGGATGAAAGTATTTTTGATTGTGCTTTCAATCGGGTCAATAACTGATCTGGTAGAACCTTCTTCCGTAAGTTTTTTTAGCGGATTGCTAACATTACCGATTTTTTTACCATTGGAACTAAACGCATCAGTCATTGCAGCCTCATCGTCGAAGTCACGCATCATAGGTGCATAGTTACTGTATTTGTCCCTAAGCGTATTAATGGTTCCCTGACTAATCAACCCGCCATCCTGGGCAATTGCTAATAAATTATCGTTATATTGATAGAACTTTTGCGCCAAGTCTTGTAACTCTTTTGGCGCATTTTTCATTATTTCGGCAGCATCAGTTTTAGTAAGTGGCCCTTTATATTCTGGTTCAAGGGCTTGTAATTCAATTTGCCGCCTTGCCGCTAATAATGTGCTATATGCTTGCTGCCAACTTTTAAAGTTACCACGTTCAAGATAATCAGGATACTTTTCTTGTAGTCTTGAGTCTCCAAGAAAATCGAATATATCTTTCATTGTAACGTCGTATTGAAGCTTTCCATGGTACAACTTATTAAGAGTATCGCGCACTAACCCTGGGTTATCATCGCTAACCAACATTTCAGCCCTAGCCAAGGCAGAAGTTTGTGCCATCCTTGCCCGTTTGTATGGATTCTTTTCAAACTCTAAATCATGACCAATTTGTTTTTGAATTGCATCTGTAAGCCGTGACAATTCCGACTTGTCATCAAAAAACGTCTCGTATGCTTTATACGCGGCGTTTCTAGCAGTATCTTTAATTGTTTCGAAAGATGATTTATCATTACCAAAGGTTACTGATCCACGGCCCCTGGCTTCTGCCGATTGGTTGAACCACCTTTGCATCTTATCGCCAATAGAGCCAACTTTTTTACTAAGTTTACCGTCTTTAGCAAGCGCAGCGGTAAAGTCATTATAATACCCAGGGAAGTTTTGTTTTGCCTTTTGTTGGTCAGTTAAATACTGCCGTGAAAATTCGGCTATACCTTCGGCCCGGCGCTGGTCTGGTGTGTATTTTTTATAAAGCTTATTTCTGCCCCAAATCCGGTCAGCAGCGGTGATTAACTCGCTGTCGTGCCCAGTAATTTTAAGCTGCTTATCTAGGTAATGCCCAACTTCATGCGCGATAGTGTCAAAATCGCCAAAGTTAGCCGAACGGATTACGTCCTTATCGACTTTAAACACGCCAGCATAATTTTTATTGCCTATTTTGCCAGTTCGTGAGGCCACTAAATCGTCAACGGCCTTGTTTATTTCGGCGCGAGTAATAGGCGTTACTTTTCCGTTACCACTTGCGGTTTTAGGCGTTCCTAATGAGCCTTGCTCACCTTCGCCCAGTTTAGTAGTAAGGTCTTTGTCTATATAGGTAGGTGGTTCTTCATTATTTATTTTTTCTTTTTGAATATTTCTATTACCTTTTTCAGATGCTCTGGAAGCTCTTTCTTTTTCAGATGCTCTGGCAATTTTTTCTTTGATTGATTTGATTCCATTTAGGGCACTCTCCACTTCGTTAAAATGTTCCGTTGGAGGGACTTCACCGTATAAATCATCTCTGAAACCGTTTTTAAGTTGGTCAATCGCGATTTCCCTTAGCTCAGATTTAGAAGGGCGTTTACCATAGGTTTTATAATATTCCCTGTACCATGTAGGATTATTGCTAATCGTAGGGTTAAACACATAACCACTATCTGACGTTTCCGATGGTGTCATACTGCGTTTTTCAACGCCACCGTTTTCAAGTGATTTTTCTAAGAAATTAACGTGGTCATTGACAATTTCATCATACTGCGTTTTTATGTCATTTTCAATTTGGTTTATGTCCCAGCTATTTTCTTTCGCTTGATCGATAAATTCCTGTTCATGAGGTTCTATGGTTTCACTAATAGTCTGGGGTTGATGGTCTAAAGTTGTCGTATCACTGTCAGGTGTAGCCTCTGGCTGGTTTTCTTCTTCTGGCAATGTACTTGTGTCGGTATCATCTTTTTCTACGGTTATAGGCGATTTTTCAAGCCCGATTTTTTCACCATCTAACGCCCGGCCAAAACCTGCAATCTTGCTTTGCCAATAATCGGTGTTAAGGTCGGTATAGCCTACGCCATGACTTCCAGCGTGTAACATCTTACCGTCACCAGCGTAAATGCCAACGTGAGTGATTGACTTATAGCCAGTATCATCATCGTAAGTATTTTTGAAGAATACTAAGTCGCCAGGTTGAAGCTGGCTTGGATCATCAAAGGTTTTGCCTTGTTCTTCTAACCCTTGATACTGTAGGTCAGCGCGGCGAGTATTCAACTCTATGCCATTAGCCGCGTAAACGTCTTGGGTAAACTTGCCGCAATCGGTTGTATCTGTTCCATCGCCGCCAAGTTGATATGGTTTACCTAATTGTTGTTCGCCCGTGGCTATGATCTGATCGCCGCCTGCTGCGGTTGCTTCATTCCTTTTTCTCCATTCGCCAAATCCGCTTACTGCACTTTGGGTTGCTGGCGAATATACTGGCGGTGGCGGGTCCATTTCTCCCGGTGGTACAATTGTTGGGCGTTCCGCTTCTCCTGCTGTAGTTTCGTTTGTAGCAGAGTCGCCTGATTCGCCTTTGCCCTTTGTTTTAAAACCTTTTAAGCCACCGTAAGCACCAAATATAGGTACCGCGACATTAACCCCGCCCATGACTACATTAGCAATTGTAGCGGCTGGGTGTTCTGCTAGTTTTTGCTGAAAGTCCGGAGCGTTAACAGTATTAAGTAATGGGTCAAGCCATATACTTTTTACGCCTAACCCTAGCGATGCCACTGGTCCATAGCCTTGTTGTGTCGCTTCTTGCGCTCCTTTATACAGGCCTTCTCCCGCCTGCAACCCGAAGGCCGCTTCTGCTGCCAGCGAACCGCCAGCGGTAAATGGAGCCGCCGCCACACCAGCCGCCATTACACCGGGATAGATAGTTTCATTCCTAAAATTATAATTAGCTTTATCTACTAATCCCTGCGCAGTGTCAACATCTTCCTGACTATATCCAGGTTTAGGAACGTATTTGCCAGTTGCGGAGTCATACATAGCAACAGTGTTGAAGCGGTTTTCTTCCCTAGACATTTCTTGAAACCCTTGCACTGCACCAACGCCATAATTAGCGATACTGTTTCCGACATCGGCAACAACCTTTGCACCGCCCTGGGCTTCAGCTCTATTTGCATCGGCATATTCTTGGCTTACATTTTGTGTTCCCTCTTTTATGGCTGACAAAATAGGATGATCTTTTTTATATTTCCATGCGCGGAATCCACTTACAAAGTCGCCAAACCCATCGACAAAACTTTGGTCAGGGCGCGGCTGCGGAGTAATTTCGTTTTCGATTGCATTGCCAACCGATTCAGCCGCATTACTTACGTTGTTATATAGTTGTTCATCGCTGGCATGTTTGACTTCTTGTGCCGCCTGGAACCCGCTAGAAACATCGTTGTAAAGTTCTTTCCCTTTGTTTTCGGCATAGTCAATTTCATTTCCAACCCAGTCCTTGACTTCTCCGGCCTTTTCCACCGCCCCGTCCCACATATCAGATAGGAAACTCATAATTAACCACCAGCCTTTTGTATGCCCTCGGTCATATACGCCTTGACTTCTTCATCGGTAGCATCGGGAAACTTAGCTTTAATTGCCCTGTAAGTTTGGTCATACCAAACGGCGTTAGGGTCTTGCGGCGTTTCTTGCTGGGCATGTTGGCTGGATTGACTTCCTCCACCTACTATTGATAAGTAATTGTTTAACCGAGCCTTTATTAAACTATAGGAATTCCATTTTGCATCAGTAAAACTTCCAGGGTCGGCATTATATTCGTTTTCTAGTTCTTGTAATTTTAACGTATCATTTGTTAATTGTGATTTACCGTAAGAATGTGCCCACGTTTCTCCCTGAGAAGCGTTCCCCTTTGCAAGTCTGTCAGCAATTCTTTTCTTACCATCTATAAAACTTTGACCTCTTACCCGGTCAGATGCTTGCAATGTAGAATTGTCTAAAATACCTTGCATTGTAGACACACTATCTTGATTTTTTAATAATTGTTCTAAGGTACTTTCATAATTAGCTTTATTAGCTTCGGTTTTAGCTTTGTTTTGATCGCTATAGGCTAATCGCAAATTTGATTGAAATTTTGATAACGATGGATTATTTGCATAAGTAGAATTTAATTCTTTCATTGCTCCTAACTCATCATTAGGGTACCTGGACAATAAATCATTATTAATTTGAATCGAATCATAGGCCGCTAGTTTAGGGGCTAAAGCGGTGTTAAGTTTAGTGTTATCGTCAGGACTTAACTTATCAGCATATCGTTCCTGATATTGTCTTGCTAGCTGTGGGTTTGTATTAGCTAGGCTCATAACCGCACTACTAATCATTGCATAATTATTTTTCATTACATTTGCATCAATTGCGTTTTGTGGTAACCCTTGTTGTTTGCCATTGGCCCTGACTTGGGACATACTATCCAAGATGGCCTGGTCTGCCGAATCATTATTACCTGCTACCGTTGCTTGCTGAAACGAGTTAGAAGTAGCCGCAAGATTTCCCGCATAGGCTTGTTGGCTGGCAATCTGCATCTGCTCGCTTTGACGTTTCATTGCATCAGTTCTGAGTGTATTAAAGTGAGTATCTATAATAGGCGCTACGGCTAATTTAACATGGTCAGGAATACTGGCATCATTCATAATCCCCTGCTGTATTTTAGTTAGCCCAGCCTCTGTTTGCCCTACAGCGCCGGGAATATCTTTGCCGCTAGAATCTTTACTAGGGATTGCGTTAATGCCTTTTAAGGTTGCAGGGCCATTATCGCCATAATAGAACGTATTTGCTTGATTGGTGGCATTAGCAATAACATTTTGGGCTATTATTTTATTTTGTGCTACCATTTGCTCCGTTTGTTCGTTGTGCTGTTCTTTGCCATACCCTTGTAAAGCATTAGCAAAACCTTGCGCCGCTTGATCTACGCCACCTAAACCATATTCACGTATATCGGTTTGGTTTTGGTAGTTGTTCGGACTTTGAAAAGCTACGTTCTGTCGTTCGTATGTAGGTACTTTCATTATTTAGCACCCCACATATAATTCCAGAATGAACTTTTACCGCCAGCCGTAGTATATTTGCTATAGTCGCTATTTAGCGAAGTAGCCCCGGTCAATAGTGTTGTCCCGGCATTTATATACCCGGCAGTCTTAGCGTTTTTGGCAGCAGCATCATAGGAAGAAGCTTGATTATTGAAGTCCTGTGCCTGGGTTTCATACGCCCATGACTGATTTGCCGCCTCATGCCGGACGTTGAGCGCATCCATTAAATTGCTATAGTCGGTGGATTGTGCCACCTGCTGAGCGGAGCCAGAATTGGTATCAATATTTGCCGCGCTGTAATCTGCCGTTTGTGTGCCAATAATCTGCTTACCCTTTTGCCGAATCGCCGCTTCTTGGTATGCGCCAGACTTAGCAACATTCGCCGCCTGATCTTGCGCCCTGAGTGCATTGTTACGTGCTATCTGTGCCTGCTGACTATATGCTTTTGACTGAGCGTTGGCCTGTGACACGCTCATTGCTGAACTTACCGCCGTTGCTAAGACTTCATAGCACAAATCTTCCACCTCCTAATAGGAACATTGTTAAAATAATTTACCTCGCTGATTGTACCGCCTAGCCACTTAACCCAATCTAAAATAAATTTATTATCAACTAATGTATAGTTTTGAATAAAACCATATTTTTCAATAAAACGATTAGTCCATATCTTGGATTCTTTGAAAAAACTAATTGGCAAGTGGCCAAAATCGTTAGTAAATATCATCCAAAGCGTGTGCGGCAGGCCAATACCAAACACGCAATAAATTTTGTTATCATGCTCAAAAAAATGGCTCTCTGTGGCTCTGTTAAACTGGTTTTTCAAGGCTTGTCTACCACTTATATCCAAAATAGCTTTTGCCTCGTTAGAATCAATATCTCGCATTCTAGCGGCAACATACTCTATTTCCTGTAATGTTGCTGTTTTAACCATTCAAACTCACCTCCGAAGTGATGCTTTGGATGGTCACAGGGACAGGGTCGGTCACTCTTATGCACACCCTGCCGGTATTTGTGGCACCAGACCGGAAATTACAATCAAGGTCATCCGTGTATAGCGGAATGGCCGTGTCATATTTCTTCGGTGTCATTTTGATTTCTTTCATATCGGTAAAAGTAGGACCTAAATAAAAAGCCCTAGAGTTCTCAACTCTAAGGTTTACTTTTGTTATTTGTTTTTTACGGGTTTGTACTGTGCCGTCCTGCGATTGGAAATCTATATCCAGCGTTTCCAGGTCGCAGGTATACGGCAATCCAACGGTCACAGTAGAGGCCGTATGGTCAAGAGTAATAGCGCCATCGGTTACGGTTGCAGTTGATACTACGTTGCCATCTGCCAGGATTGATACCGTCTTTCCTTCTAAATAATCAAGACCCTCCCATGTAGCTTTTGCCGTTGTTTCTGTTGCCGTAAGTCCGCAATCAACAAAGAACTGATCTGCCGGGTCGTAGGTGACAACGGTTTCGCCAGCATCATTGGTAGTTTCGGTTGCCGTGGTAACACGTGGTTGCATCACCTCTACGGTGCGGACAGTTGAGCCGTTGATTGTCCGCTTAACAATGCACCATACTTGGTCAGTGGTAGTGGTCGGTATCACGCAAACGCTTTCAAATTTCCCATCGGTAACATGCCGGTGCCAGCCACATATATTTTGCTCACGATTATAGGTAAGTCCTAATAAATCACCGTCAGAGCCGATGCACCAGACGATGGAATACGGATACTGAGCGTAGGCCCAACCTGATACTGTTCTAGCACGGAATAAATGCTCGGCAAACAAGGTTAAATCTTGCGCTACATAGGATTCAGAGTTAATATCAAAGCCCATATCACGCACTATATGGCCCTTAGAGCCGACAAATAAAATTCTATTGCCAACCATTACCGGGACTAAATCAGTCGCGCCATAATAACCTTCGGCTGAAGCGGCAACACTAGTAGGTGTTAGTATACTCGACGAATCGCCAGCACCTACAAGCCAGTAAGCACCCTCAGTCATGCCGATAATTTTAGAGGATAGAGCCTTTAGCGACTTGATCGCATTGACCTTATCGCTTACCAGCGGCGCGGTTACTGCATCGTCATCCTCGGTAGTGAATGAAGTATTGAAGTTGGTATAGTCGCCAGACTTAGACGTCCATACTGTCTGTGGTTCAGCAGTTGTGCCACCAAAGCATAGTCTATTTTGGAAGAATATTATCCCGCTAGGCCATCCTCTAATAGACGACCAAGCGCCTAAATACCAGTAGGTTGTAGAATCGGTTGAACCTATCGCCTGGGTGACGGTTGCTGTGGCTACGGTGGTGCTTGAAACGGCAGTTATTTTGCATATTCCATAATTAGTATATGGTTCCCACTGTAGGTCGTAGCGGCAAGTGCCGGAAGTGTAGTCGTACATCCGCAATCGCAATTCGCATTGTTCATCATCTTCGCTGCCGCTGTCTGCTATATTATCGGTAGCACAGGAGTATTGCCGCAATTTCTTCCATGTTGTGCCACCATCAGTTGACTTTTCCAGCCATAACACGCCTGTCCATGTGCCGTGAGTGGTGACCATCCATGTTCCCATCCCTGCGCATGAATCAGAATATCCAGCAGCGGCATTGGAAGTTGATACTGTTTTAGTTGTGCCATTGCCAGTGCCAGCTAATGTTACATTAAAAGTACCTCCGGTAGTATCTGTGACTTTTGCGTAAGCAGTTATCTTCCGTTGGGCCGCAGTAACAGAAACCGTAGCAGTATATGTGCCAGTTGCTGTCTCCGTTAAGAGTGCGGTATATGTAGCCGAGCCACCTACCGAATAATATAGGGTTATCGTTGAACCAGAAATCGTTCCTGTGATCGTCAATGTAAATGTAGCCGTAAATGCCTCGTACCCATAATCCTCAGCATCATTATAATAAAATCCGCTTAGGCTCAGCGAACTAGTCTGAACGTCTGAATATCCGCTATCACTCGTAAACGTACTAGAAACGCATTGCGCCTCTACGTCTTGTTCAAGTTTAAAATATGTACCAACGTGCCCGGAATAAAATAAATCAGCGGTTGATGTAAGCGTAATTGTGCCATCCTTATATAAATCGCCGGAGGGAGAAACATAGAGAGTAGTATCAGTATTCATTGGTGCGAATGGCCCGTTAGTATTAGCAAAATCAGCAAATGCCCATGAAGTATCTCCCGATCTGGTCAGTGTCTTAGGCTTGTAACTGCCGTTGGTGAAATACATAACATCAGCCGATTGCGTGAATTGTAGCGAGGACAAATCATCTGCTGAATATGGACTAACAATCTCATATATTGCTGACTGTGTCCAATATGTAGTATTGGTTGGCAATATATCGCTAGAGGCCGTATGCGCCGTTATGCACCGATATATCAGGCTACTATAGGTAACATAGTCACCAACGGCATAGGCCGTAGCAGTAACCCAATCGTCTGCACTGGACACGGATAATTGGCCGCCGTTACGATAGAATCTAACGTAATAGTCACCAAACTCAAGCATATAGGCAATTGACTCGCTAAACACGAACGGTATTCCCCTGGCAATGGTGCTACTGTCCTTCGTTGATGCTATATATTTTAGGCCGGGGCGATTTACCGCTGCGCCTTGTGGTGTCGGAATAAAGTTCGTCATCGTCTTTAGCGATTTGGCATACTGCTGGGTATCCTGCCGGGAATCGCATGTGCCGCTAATTTCGCCGCCGTTGAAGTTATTTTGGATTATGTACATGCTACCACCTCGGAGTAAAGTTTCTGAGTCTATTCCTCATTGGTGCGCCCTCGATTGCGTGTGACAGCATAGCCTTACTTATTGCTTCTTGGTACAATGATTCCGCTATTTTAATACTGTTTGAACCGACACCCAATGGCATGGCTATTTCAACCGCCAGTTTATTCGCAAAAACCGGAACGAACAGCGCATCAAACATTGTTGGGTCGGTTATCTTAATCGTGCATCTTGCGTATGCGTTTGGTATATTCGAACAGACAAACTTCTGTGAGCCTGTACTGATGATTTCATGGTCATTGAACTCACTATAATATTGACCTTTGGCAAAGACATTTCTAATTGCCAGTGCATTGGCCGGATATGTATAAATAAAACCCCAAAGAGTGGCCTCAGCAATGTCGCTAGAATCATCGTCGGCCCTGGTCAGCGAATAGGTTTTGCTGGCAAAATTCCAAGGGAATTGCCTAAGTAAACTTTCTAAAACAACATCGTAATATAAAGAACAATTTTCAGCCTCGTTGCTATCTTCATCAATCGCCGTGATCGTATTTTGAGTTAGTTTGGTCAGAGCCATATTGCAAATCTGAATTTTAGAGGACATTTACACCCCTCCTACAAAAGAAATAGGGCGGTTTTACCCGCCCCACATTATCAAACTGTGACAACAACGCCGCATTGCAGAAATGCGCTAACAGTCCCGGCTGTCATGGTACCAACCACCGTATAATATAACCGATTGTATTGTAGTTGGCCTAACGGGAACGGAACTTTAACTAGAATGGTATTAGCCGTTAAACTAGCTAAAGCGATTGCGCCGGAATCGAACAACGTAGTATAGGTTGTAAATGCACTTGATGTTGATGTCTGCCAACTAATCTCTAGTGAAGTGCCGCCTACAAAAGCTGTACCTACTTCTACGATCAAATAAATACCACTGTCGATGGCATCACCGGCAGCTAGTCCATCCAAATAATAAGTAGAGGCCGCACTTGTCGTAACGGCCTGGTCATCCGAAAACCTTGTATTATAGTCGATAAAAGCCAATGTAATCCCTCCTTAATCCAGTATCGCTTCGGTAAGCGACATTTTGTCTACCCGGCGAATTGGAACACCCATAAAGCTAAGTGTCGGGCGGGTTATCCCCTGACCATTAGTGATGTTCTCAAGAGTCAGCCAAGTGTTAGATTTATTCATTAGTTGCACCCGGAGATATGATCTTACTTTTTTGTGGCAATAAAAAGCCCACCGTACGTTACCCGATGACGGTGGGATGTCTAATGCCAATGACATATATTTCATTAGGTTAGCCGAATTGTCTGTAGCATCTCCGGCTTGTTGCAGTTTTGTAAAATCAATATTAGCGATACGAACAACATACCGCCAATCTTCTATAGCCAAACCGCACTGCCATTCAAAATATGTTCTGTACCCTTCGAACTGTCCTCCAGTTGTAGGGGAAATTGTTACTTGACCACGATCATCCATTTTTAACCCAGCCACTGAACCTTTTGGATAAATACCGTAAACCGTATTTGGTGACCATCCAACAAGGTAAATCGACGTTTGAACGTCCGCGTTAGTACCTTCAGCATCAATGACGTTTTCATAGGTAGTACCGCCAGTTGAAGAAGTAAGACCATAGTACCGCGCCGACAAACCATTAAATTTAGCCTTATCGGTTGCGTAATCACCATCGACTAATGTGCTTGCCAAGTCTTGGTTAAACCCTTCGATAATTGGTGTCGCTTGTTTTAGTTTATAGTCTGAGGTGTTGCCGTTTAGGTCGGCTAATGCCTTGTCAACCTCGGAATAGTTAGCCATCATGCCGCAGACTTCTTCAATCTGCCCAGTGGTTGACACACTGGGATAAATCCCTTGGTTAAATTGCCGCCACGTAGGAGCCGGGATATTCTCGCGTAGCGAGAGTTTATGTGAGGCTGTTGAATTACATACCTGCCACGGAATGTCATCTAAAATTTCATTTTTTTCATTTAATACTTCGCCCACGGCAGCTAATTTCCCATTGTTATCCAATCCTTTTGAAATTGTATATAGTGTAGGCCAGTAATTAGGTTGTGCAGTTGCCAATTAAATCATCTCCTTATTTCCCAAACATTCTGTCGGCAAGCGACCTTGGTTTATCAGCGTTACCGCCCTCAATAAAGCTACCTTCTGAAACCATCTTGCCGATTTTAGTCATAAACCCAATCATTTGCGGGTGATTACCTAGCCCTGACTGAGACAGAAAATCAACAAAACCCTTATCGGCGTATTGCCCAAGGGTTTTGTTTGCTAGGTCTATATCCGCCTGATTGAACTTCTCTTTGGCCTCGTTGAGCCAGCCTTGCGAAATTTCTTTAGCCTGGGCATCGATCATTTGGGCCTGTTCGCCCATCATCTTCGCGCCAATGCCGATGACCTTCTGAGCCTGCTCTTGTGTTAGTCCGCATTCTTTCATTGCCCCAACAAAGTCGGCACTACGCTCAGCATCCCAGGTCATACCCTCTGGAAGTTCGAAGTCTGTGTATTCTTCCGGCGCGCCCTGTGGCTCATCACCTTCGGCCTTGTCACCTTCCGTCGGCTTTTCGCCTCCTGGCTGCTCTCCTTGCGGTTGCTCACCTTGTCCCGGTGTTGTGCCGGTCAAGAGAGTTCCATCAGCAGCACTCGGTTCGCTAGTGCCAGCACCGCCAGCAGTTGCGGCGGCAGGTTCACCATCCGCAAACAGTTGCAGGTTAAACGCTCTATCTGTGTCATCATGTAGAGCAGTTTTCATATTCAATCACTCCTTGATATTGTTTTTTGATATAAAAAATAGAAGGTATTAACCTTCTTTAAAATAACTGACTATGTCTGGGTTATCTCGTATGATCTGGATAAACGCTTTGCCAACCTCATCGACAATAGTTTCTTCACTAGTGGTCGGAAGGTCTAACCCTCTTTCGTAAATAATTCCATGTGCAACTTCATGTGCCAATGTTACCTTTGATTGACTTTCGCCTATAGAACTGAGGATTTCAATTTTGTTAGTATTATAATCAATCGAACCTCTACATTCTCTGTGGTCGACGATTATCGGCCCTTCTACTTCACTAATTGAATAGGTAACGCAATCAATTTTAACTTTGTCAGGTATCATCTTGACCTCTTTCCTGCGGGTATGCGCTTTATGGTTGGCCTATTTTGTGCTAAGTCAATAGTTGTTGGCGAACCTCCATTTTGTGAACAAGAATCATCTTCAAAAACAACAGGAAAAGGCGCACTATTAAAATGACATTCTCCGCACTCATCCCCTGGTTTTGTAACTCCTGTATTTTCGTTTGTAACAGATATTTTCAACGGCCCATAAAACCATTGACAATCCTTGCACATTCCCATTATTTGCCGCCCCTTCTACCGCCTTTGGCGATCTTGCCGCCTTTGCATTTGCCCATTTCTATCACTCGCTTTCTTTTGTTGTATTTCTAAGTCGCGGATAACCGCCGCCTGGTGCTCAATCCATTCCTTTTCAGCAGTGAGCATCATATCAACGCCCGGCATCCCGCTGAACTTCATTGTCGCTTCTAGCATCAAGGCAATAGAGCGCTTTCCTTCATTAAAATAGGTCCATGAGTTGCCGGTGAATGAAGTCTGATTCTGGCCGCATTTATAGATAATCCAGGAGATTAACCGGCGACCGGCATCAGTTGACATGACTTGCAGAAGGTCCTTATTTGCGATTAGGTCAAGTTTATCGGCTACCTGCTGCTTAGAAATAGCATTATTATCAATCATGTTTTACCTTTTTTCTTAGCTTTGCTAGTGTCAAGTTTTGAATTTGGTTCATGCTTTTTAAAATACTCCTGCAGGTCGGCCTCACTTCTCATTTGCAAGTTAGTCGGTGAAGCAACATAGTTCCAATTGCCATTATCTTCAACCCACTGACCACCGACATAGCCATCCTTGCCGCTATAAATGGATTCATTAGAAAACGTGGGATGGTTCGGTTTTTTATAGGTATCATTTAGATGTTGTGACGGGTCAGCATAACTAAAAGTCGGATTAGCTTTCCAGAATCCGCGCATATCGTAATCTCGTTCATCAGCACTTAAGTTCCGACCGACTATTTGAGACTGTTGTTGCTGCCATTGCTTATACTTGGTTTCATCCCCAGTAGACAATTTCGTATTATACTGATCTGTCATATCCGGCGTAACAACATTATTGGCGGTGTTATTATCAGTTGATACGGTTGATATACTCGACTGATCTGCTGGCTGTCCATTATCGAAACACATGCTTTATCCTCCTATCCTGCACCTTGAAAACCTCCTAGCCCTGGCATAATAGCATCAAGCGCCGAACCGTTGCCCAGCGGCGTGTCGCTCAAAGTCTTGGCTCCTTGTGCCGCTGCCGTTCCCATTTGCGCGGCCTGTTGCATCTGCATTTGCTTTTGTTTGGCCTGCCTTACCTGGTTGATCTGGTCTTGGCTATTGATTGTAGCCGCCGGAGTGCCAAGCATCTTAAGGTAGGCTTTTAGCGTTTCATCACCATTGATAATATCTAACGTATCAGGGAACGCCTCCGCCATTTCAGTGGCAAACTGTACGCCCTCTTGAATAGCTGTCAGCCCTTGCATTTTCTGCGCCTGGGCCATATTGGACACATACTCAATCTTTAGGTTCATGCCTTGTATACTGTCAGGCGGTGGCGGGATAATGCCATTGCGGAGCGCAATATTAAAGGTGCGCTCAATAACAGGTTGTAGAAATTCATGCTGCAAGCGGTTTAGCACTGGCCCAATCTGGCTCATTTTCTCCTGCACTCGCTCGATGATCTCTCTTGCTGTGATCTGCCCGGTGTTCTCCATGCCCTCAAGCATCCTAAACAGGTCAACAAAGAAATGCTGATTAATGTCCTGGATAATCTGCTGTTTCTTAGCTTCAGCCTCTTGCAGTTGCAATTGAACCTGATACAGGGCTTGAATAGGTTGTGCGCCCTCCGACCGTGGGTAATAGTTGACACCATCAGGGAGTGAGTTTATGCCGCCGCGCTCCAACATTTCTACCGGAGCGATAACAGAAGGCCGTACGCCTCTCGCTATGCCATCCCTTATATCCATTTCCAGTTCTTGTAGACTCATAGACAAAGAAAGCGCATACCATCCAGGGCCACGCCCATAGATGTCTGCGCCTTTTGTGTCCCAGCGACTAACTGCCATTGGAAATTCGTCGAATCCTTCAATTTTAAGGTAATCATCAGCCGGAGCCTTTTCCGTCCAGTACAGTGATATAAACTTTTTAGCCCAATATACGGCAGACTTTGGATTGTAGTTGGGGTTAGGGATAATCAGGTGTTTGACTTCTTCGTAGGTGTCGTAATTCTTGTTCTCAATGACAGTCTGCTTGATCGTATCCGGACAGTTATCCTCACCAAAGTTGTCGATCATATCCTTAGACGTAAACTGGATACGCCTAGCGAATCGATCAATCTTGTCATGCCTAGTCGTGCCTATCGCATACTCCCCGATGGTGAATGTCCTATACCAAACAACATGCTCGGGGTCTTCGTCCACCCACATAACAGCCGTACACGGTGCGCCTAGTTCCTTATAGAACTGGATTGCGCTATCGTAGAAGTTCGACCGGGCGAATATGTCCAGCAAGATTTCGGTGGTCAGGTCGCACCATTGCCCCGCATCATTGTCGTTTTCGTCTATACCGTCGACTGTAGTCTTGAACCATGGCCTAAACGGTGAGGTCATTCCATCCTGCATACCAGCCGCCTGGATGTTGTTAGCCATCAGTGGCGCTGTGTTAATCATGCGATCATCACTACGGTTGCCATCGTTGGGATTCTCGCCCTCAAAAAAGCCTATGTATGGGTTAATATAATCCCTGATCTTCTTCCACTGGTCAAGCCACCGTTGCTGGGCGGTAAACATATTCTTATATATCTTGTTGAGTTCGTCGCGAGTATATAGCGGTTTCTTCCCTTGCCAACGCATCACATCACCCCAAAGTCCCTTTTAGGCTTGCCGCGCTCGTCGTGCCAGTCAGCGCGCTTGTCCCAGCCACTATGTTTTTGCTAAACCCATTGCTTGATATAGCCTTGTTCCTGCGCTTCTCTGCGGCCTCTTGTAGCGCCTCGCTATCGCCTGTTGCCACTGTGGTTGGTGCGGCTGAGTATTCCGTTGTGCTGTAACTGCCTGTACTAAAACACATTGTTAATACCTCCTATCAAAAAAAGCTCGCCAGCAAGAATCTTCCAGCAATACTATTGCCCATGTAAAAAGTGCTGACAGTGTGAAGAAGATAAAATTAAAAATAGTGCCCAATGGAGCACCCAAAATATATCCAATCGTATAGTAAATAACTAGGCAAGCTATAAGCCAAGCGATCTTTTCTTTTAAACACATTGTTAATCACCTGTTTCTTTCAGTTCTTGCAATATGTGCAAGGCTAATGTCATGTAGTCTTTTATCTGCCCTGCTGTCGGAGGTTCACCCCATTTACCATCGTCATATATGCTTTGCAACGTATCACAGCCAGAGCAAGAACCATAATCAACCTTTACATACCAATATTGGCATGGCGAATAATTCTTTTCCGGTATAACAAATAGCATTGTCCCTTGGTAATCATCGCCACCAAAGCAAGTGATTTTCTCATGGTCAGGTTTGCTACGCCATTCGTCAGTATGATTTGATATTAGCACAACAACTTGTTTTACAATTTCCTCATAATTATCAGGATGTTTTTCAGTGAAGACTTTTTCTATTTCGTCCTTATGCTCATCCCAAATTTTAACCCAGTTATCAATCATTGTTTTACCTCCTTTTAGGTAGCACTTGGAAACACAAATAAGCGGTTAGAATAGTGCCATACGCACACCCAACCGCGAATCCCCCGACTATATTAATTAAGTCGTTCATGCCTACCTCCTGTCTAATGGGTTGTATCGCTTGCCACCGTTGGCCCAGTACATGCCGTTGGTATCGGCCTTTGCTTGCTGAGCTCCCTTTGGTATTACCGGATAGGCAAAAGTTAAGGCTAGGGCGTCCGCAAGGTCTGTGGACTTCCCTAGCCTTTCTTTGATCTTCTCTTTTGGTTCGAGCTTCATCCGGTTAGCAGCATCAAAACTGTACTCCGGAACAACCAAATCATTCTTAAGCTCTGGCATGTTTGGTAGTGCGCCTCCATCATTGAGCCATTGCCGTATACTGTCCCACATCTCAGTGCGCTTGTTTGTATATCGCTCATTTTTAAGTGGAGAACCGCCAAACGCCACTTCAACAACCTTATACCCTAATTGCCGCAAGCGATCTATAACACCCTCGCCCCGTCCCGAATCAATAAAGACAGCATCGGGGTTAAACTCGCCAATCTCATTCGCAACGAAAGCGGCTAACTGCATATTATCAATGCCGGAATAAACCTTTGGCGTGAACGTCTGCAATCCTTGGCGGCGGAATATTACGCTGCGATCATCCCCAAACCTAGCCACATCAACACCTATAATCTTCGGCGCAAGTTCTATGTCCTGCTCGCGGTATATCCTATTTACAGCTTCAGTCACAAGGTCAATCGTTATCAGCACGTTGTAGGCGCTCGCCGTAAAGTCGCAGTATAACTCTTGCCGGACTTCGGTAGGTGTCATATCGCGCTTCATGCTCTCTAATTCGTCAGGTGCTATAACGTCCGTTTCATCGGCCCGATATAAGCAGCAAAACCAATCATCAGCAGCCATGGCCCGTTGATACATTTCGTAAAACTGATTTTGTCCTTTAGGCGTACCAATAAAAACAGCCCACCCTTTCCGATCAGAAAGAGCAGGCCGTATAACTTCTCCCCATAATTCCTTTTTTATTTGAGCATATTCATCGATTACAACGCCATCCCAGTACGTCCCACGCAATACGTCAGGGTTATCAGCGCCAACTATATATACTCTACTCCCCGGTGTATTCTTGTGCATGGTTGGGAACTCGATATAACTCTGCGTTTCATTTACCTTGATTCCGGGGATTACATTGGTATAATACTTTAGGTAATTCCACGCGATCATCCTGGCCTGTTTTTGAAACGGGGCTATATATGCGTACTGCGGAGATTGCAGTTTGTTTTGGGCCGCTTGCTTGATTAGGTGGTTAATGCTACCAACCGTCTTGCCAAACCGTCTATGGCAAACTAGCACGGCCCAGCGGTACTGATCTAGTGCCGGATGAATTTTATCACGCCAAATAGGTCGCGGCGAATATGGAATTTTAACTTTCATCGAACCACCTCTTTAAGTTGACAATGATAATATCCATTCGTTATCAATAACATCTGGCTTGGTATCTTCTAGCACTGCATCAATCCCATTAGCGCTTGTAGTATAGCCATTGCCAGCAGTTATGGCATAGTCCGCATAAGTAGCTATCTCTTGTGCGGTATAATCGCCAGATTCGACCATGTATTTAAGAGTCTCATCTCTATTCATGCTCAGCCCTCCCAAATTAACCATAACTTAACCAACGTCCGATAACCTTCATTCTGTTAAGTATAAAACCCAGCAAAATCAAGGCTTCCAGGGATTCCGCCTCCAAAATGCTGGGAAATATCGCAATGTCCATTCCACGCAATACAAAATTGCTTGTTATGGTAAACTAAATTGTCAAATATTAACTATCGTTTTGCCATGTTATTACGACTGTATTATCACTTGTTGACTTGTCTCCAAGACTCAACTTGCCAACCGCTTGAAAGTTTTTCAGAGTAGCAGATAATTTATTAAAGCTGTCAATGTCTGCTACCTTGTCAATATTCTTTAAAACTTTTTCTACTCCTGCTTTCGCGGCATTAAAACAATCTAAGTCAAATCTACTACCCTCATCGGATATAACCTCAATTTTTTTCTGCTGACGTTCTGCTGAGACTTTGCTTGCAAATATCTCTCTTTGTGCTGACCATTGATCTTGTTTAGCCTTACGGCCTATTACCGCGGGGTCAATGTTAAGTTTGTCAGCAAGGTCTCTTTGCGTAGGATAAACACGCTTACCGTCCTGCTCAATACCTTCTATATATTCCTTCTTGATTTCATCCCAGTTATGACGGGCCATATTATCACCACCTAAATACAGTTGCCTAAACTCTTAAGCGCACTCTGTATCGCGCTCTTACGCTCTTTTAATATTTTCATTTTAAAATCGCATTCGGTTGACTTCATCTTCGCCTGTATCAGCTCCGGCCCTAACTGCTCAATCTCACGCTCAATCAATAGTAATCGTTGCTGCAATAGAGCAGGGTCGCGCTCTGCTATTTGTTCATCAGTTAGCATGGTTGCCACTCTTTTCAAACTCTAACCCATATTCTTTTAAAAACCCACCTTCATAGCATACTGTTGCTTCTGGGTCTTCCTTTTGCAGTAGTTCTATTAGTTCTTTAACTTTCACGATCTATACCCCATTCATCCCACTTTTCAACATTGCTTATTTCTCCATATGGAGTATTAATTGATACCCTTAACCTATGTTCACTACACCATTTAATGAATATTCCCGTTTGCTCAAGCAATTCATCGTATTCATTCATTGCCTACGCCTCACAATCTCCCTCAACTCATCCCGGCTAATATTGCCATCATGCACTATCCTATGGCATTGCCAGCACAATAGTATAAGGTTGTCAGGCACATCATCACCTCTTGCCCCACGGCTCTTTATGTGATGCGCTTGCAAATTAAAAGAGCTACCGCAATATTCGCAGTAGCCTATCTGATGTATGCGCTGTATTAGTTTTTTATCAACAATCCGTTTCATTTCAGCACCCCATTTTCGTGCCCCTGAGTCTGCTCAAAATAGCAGGCTCCTAAGTGCGCCTTACCTCAGCACCCCATTACGCCTACCTTGCCGTACAGGCTCATGGTTGAGTGCCGTACTACCTCTCGGCTCATACTTGGTACACTGGCCCTTGACCAGCTTCACCCTTTTAGCTGTGCAATTGTCTATGCCGTGATGCTCACAGTCGCGGCGGTCACATTCTACTGTCGGCATGTTATCACCTCAAATAAAAAAGCCCCTGCGTATGCAAGAGCCTCTAATGTTTATACTATTTGCCAATCCTCAGATAATATATCAGCTTGACTTGCCAACCATCCAAGCTGAACGCCGCTAGTGCCTACAAATGCAATCGCTTTATTTCCCATCTGCTCATGATCTACGTTAGCGATGTTCCCTGCTGGGTTAATATAGCTAACGTTTGTCGCAAGCTCAATATACTGTTTCTTGCCATTCCAGCCAGCTCGACAAGCTTTCTTGCCTTTCTTTACCGCTTCAATAGCCAAGCCAAACGTCATGCCACCAAACTTACGATACGCTTTTTCAAATACATCTTTTGGACTCCAAGACTCATATCCATCTTCGTAGAGGACATAGTATCCCGGATCATCAAACCCATCATTATGCGGTCTTTCTATTCCTTTGCCTGCTTCAAATTCCCCATGGGTCATAGGTTTAGCTTGGATAATTTTTACCCCAATATACTTTTTCATATTAACACGTCCTTATATTTAATAGCTTTCGCCGTACTTTACAACGGGGCCGAAGCCCCAAAAGGAAGGTAGTAATGAACAAACTTCTTAATATCATAGTATCACGGAAAAACCGCCATTGAGTATGATACTCATTAAAAACAGCCTCGTTTATACGCTAATATCCTGGTCAACCCAACTATTTCTTTCCACCAGGATGTCAATGTCTGGTCGCTTATCCACCATCGGTCTATCATGCTGCTGTTATTTAATTCAGCCATTCTTTCTGCATAATGTCGTTGTACATATACTCGCCAAACCTCATGCCCATTTACCGTCATGTTCTTTTGCCTAGCTTCTCGGCGAACGTCAAGGAATGTCCTCTTTTTCGGGCCAAGCATACTTTCTACCAACTCAATAGTAAGCAGCCACTTTTCAGCCCTTTCAAGTTCTGCCAAACGGACAACCTTCTGCATAACCACATTGCCAGCACCTGTCCTTACGTAGACCTCAGGCATAGAGCGCTCATCCTGGATATAGTTAAGGTCGCTAAAATACTGTTTCTTACGGTCTTCGTAAAATAGTAGCCATTCGGCAGCCGTTTCAAAGTCTTGTCCAATTTCTCTCAAAACATCTTCTCTCCCCACGCCTAACCCCTCCCCACAAAATCAAATATCTAAGCCATTATCCCCAAGCCATTTAGTAAAGTCGACCACATCTTCTATTCCATAGCCCAGTTCTACGGCTTCTTCACACACAAACCAATCTCTAATAAATTTTGTCAATGTAATCCTAAATTGGTCATATGACATTAGGTGCAAAAAAGTGAATACCTGACGTTTTAACGCTTCATCATGTATGCCGCTGTCCGTAGCACCCTGGTCATAGGCATATAGGCCATCCAAAGCCTCAAATAATTTTGATTCCTCCACTACATACTCGCCTGCCTGTCCCCTAGCTCGGCACGTTTCCCATCATTAAAGTTGCTAACCTCGGATAAGTAGCCCGTAATTCGCCTTATCCGCCTAATAGGTGACCGCTCATGCGCCTCAATCACAACCTCATCACCATCGGCCTTAATCATCATCCAGTCTATCTGTTTATGCTGTTTCTTCCACTCGGCAATCTCCTGATTAGCGTATACTGTAGCCTCTTTATCGCTAATATCATCGGTGTATGTCACCCTAACGCCATTGACCATGAATTGCATGTTAACCCCTCCCAGACATTAATTCCAATTTCTAGCTAAACTTTGCTTATTGCAAAAAAGGCAATGCCATATCTCAGCTGTCCATGTTGTTACATTATTTTTTTCGCCACAACACGGACAGCGTTTTTTTATTACGCATGTATTAGTAGCTCCGTCTATAAATACTTCCATGTTATCCCCTCCCCAACGCAAAATGGGACAGCTTATACTGCCCCTAATCGCTTATTTATTTCTCTCACTGTCTGTACCAGCATTACCACCGCGCCAATCAGTGCCGCTAAGACTATCATCTTAATCATTGCTGGCCTCCCCTACTGCTAAGAGCGCGGCCTTGCATACTACTTCTGCCGTTGTATCACCATAAGCATGGAAACAGTTGGAGTCTTTTATATATAAACCGTCTGTATAGTCTGACTCTGCAAAACAGCAATGCTGTGTAGGCTTTTCGAATCTCCAATCATCGAGAATATTTATACAATATTTAAAACCAAGTTCATACATTTTTTCAACAACTTCCCACGCGGCCGCAATTGATTTACTATACTCCGGTATTGCTGATATGCTAAGGCCGTCAATATACTTTTTGCCATGGCCTTGGTATATCTTAAAACCTATAATTTTTTCAGCAATTAAAGCGTCTAACTTATTACCCGGCTCCATTGCCAATATTTCATTTTTACTCATTCCTCACGCCCCCTTTATCGCTACTGCCACCACTACACTCGCGCCGATCAGTGCAAGCCAACCGGGCGGAGTGCAGAGCAGGTGGTATATTATGTTAGTCAGTTTTTGTATTGCAGGTCGCCTCCTTGTTTGAAATATCCTGTTTTACTTTTTCCAAGTAATCAATTACAACCTGTACAGATTCCGGTTTAGCAAACCACAGCATTACTTTTGGATATATTCCTGCTTCATCAAAAGTTTGACCGAAATGGTTCCCTATATTTTCGCCTATGGCATGGGGTACATTTTGTGAAAACCACACGGCCTCCATTTTACCAACGCTATTTCCAGATACGCCGACCCTTATATCTCCAGTGCCATCAAAATGGCATATAACTCTTTTATCATCTGTTTTAATCATCGCCAATCCCCCTTAGCGCAGTGGCTATCACCATCCAAAGTAACAGTTCCAGCCGTTTTAATATCGCCCAGCGCAATTTTGATACGCCTTTTACTGTTTTCATCACACTTTTGGGCTAAAAGTTCCGCATATGACCTAACTGAATCACGCTTGCCTTTAATACCGTGTTCGATTATTTTAACTATTTCAGTGCTTACATGACGGCTGTTTTCCAACTCAGCCACCCTAGCCTCCAACTGTCCATTTTTCTTTGACAGTTCATCTGCCCTGGCTTTTTCGGCCTGTAGGTCTATGGTAAGCTGTTCATTTTGTCGGATTAGACAGTTTTGTACTTTGTCCTTGGAATAAACTATCGTAGTAACTACCTTATCTTCCGCTTCGTCTTCATCCATTACCCTTTTATATCCGCATTCACATACTTCTTCCATGTAGTAATGATAATTCGAATTTTCGTGTTTACAATCACTCACCCTTGCTCACCAACCTTTCAGCTAATTGCCAATCCTTGAAACTAGCACTATCATCACAAGGCGTACAATCAAAATTATAATCATAGTACCCATACTCATCTTGTGGGGTTAATTTGCACCCGCGATCATCCTGCTGCCAAATCATGTGTTCACAGTTATCACAGCACCTTAACGCCTTATTATCACGCTCCAACTGCTCAATCTTTTCGAGCAGTTCGGCTCCGGCTGTAGATTTAGGAGATAACGCTGTTTCGCATATGTGCTGAGTACTACCTGCAATACTACAATAATTAGCTTTATCTAAATGTTTTCTATGAATTTCTTCCAATGCCACACGCATAGCCGCTATTGTAACCTGTGCCTGTTGTAGTTGCTGGCGAAGGTCGGCTTCCTTGCAATCTCTACATATCGCCCCTTCTGGTATCCATCCATGTTTACATTCACCCATCACTTACCGCCCCTTTCTCTAACCCATGGTATCCGCTTGAACGACATGATCTGGAACGTCCTCAAACATTATGGTATATTTACCAAACTTCAAGCTTTTTCCAACTTCTAATTTATCAATATCATTAACAAGGTTTGCCCATTTATCATTAGCAATAGGATTGTTGTTATTTAGCAAGTTTGCCTCCGGTATTAGATAACTTGCAATTCTAAATCTGTGAAATTCAACAAAACAAACTTTATCGTTTTTTACTACTGCATATGCCTTCATTACTTACCGCCCCTTTCTTCTACCGCCTCAGCTACAACCTCGGTAACTTCTGGATCTTCTATTTCTCTTGAACATTCCCAGCACAGACAAATGCTGGTATCAAGTTTTTCCCAAGCCTTTTCTTCCGCTTCTTCTTTGGAGTCAGCTTCTACTTCTCCAATGTATTTGCTACCAGTTACCGTTCCATAAATCCTATACTTAGCCATTGTCAGCCCTCCGGTTCTGTACTTAGTGCCTGTTTCCAGCAAGAAAAGCAATCATCATCATATTCAGCACAATTGTTTCTTAATCTATAATGGCAAGGGCAATCACCGTTTTCGCAAAGGTTTTCTATTAGCTTATCAATAGCCTTGTCGTTATACATTGTCAGACTCCTATGGCTCATATTTTTCACAAGTTTTACTTATCGCACAGTAGTTATCGCAAAACGTACCATCAATATCAATATCAATATCAGCATTAATAAGAGTAGTTTGCATCGGGCATCCTTCTGAATCACGAAATTCAGTTTCAATTGTCGCCCCCAGCTTCGCAAATCGCAGAAGTTCGGATGTATCTTCTGAGTCATATTCAACACGGTTATTAGCCGTTAGCATTCCTACTTTGACCAAACACTCTCCCCCGCTCAATCTTGTCTATAACGCTCATTCGCTTGCCCCTCCCTTAACTCCTTATTTAAAATTTCAGCAAACATTGGCATAATTTCTGTAGCAAATATCATTGCACTTCTCGGATATTCCTTCACACAATCAAAGGCTTCCCAAGCATCACAAATATCTAAATTCTTAATTCCGTAACTTTCTATCAGCCGTGAATATGTATAATCAGCGGACATTCCATCTTCCAAATCGTTAATCGCATCAAAAGCCTCCCGTGCCTGATCTTTACTAATGCTAAGTTCTTTGCGCCACTCAATGACTTTTCCTTTCCACTCGGTAATTGTTTTATCAAAATCGAAATACGATTTGTCGGATACTTTGTTTAGCAAATAATCATAATCCCGCGTAATTTCGATCAGAAAGTGTTTAAATGTTTTCCTCCCGTGACTAGGCCAACTATAAGAATAATCTCCAAAGCTACTATGGCAATTAAATAATCCACCGTTTTCATCAATCGTAAATATCGCCCATTCATATTTAAACCGTATATCATAGCGTTCACACGTTGACTTTTTGAAAGTGTATTCCATTCGCTTACCCCTCCCCGTATAACCCCAGCCTAGCCGGGTATAATATTACCGTAACGTTTCTATGGTCCTTTCTCCTCTAGAACAAGGTCGCTCGTGCAGTGGCCTTGTTCTTTTTATCTGAGGTGAAAAGTAGTCAATCGCCTTGCCAACCGTATAGTTAATATTGCATATTGCAAGGGCCAACGCCCCATAATTGTAGAACAGTGGGCTTGGGTCAGTTACCATCACTGCACCCCATCCCCTTCCAGCAGTTCCGGGTTATCGTGTATATTGCCGATTACTTTTACTGCATGGTTAGCCGTGTATACTTTTAAATAATCTCTGCCAAGAGTTGCGCTACTAATAGACTCTATATCAAAGCACCCGTCATTAAACTTAACAACCGCTAACAATGTTTCAATAATTCCCGGTCTGTAAATCCGTACAATATCGCCCTCATAGATTTCCTTGCCGTTTTTGTCCTTTAATCCGGTGTATTGCATTAACTCAAACGAATGTATGTCTCGCCATTGCGCGGCCCTTGCTGACCTTTTAGTAATCGGGAAACATAAAACCATTTCTTGAATGAAATCTATCCCTTTTAACTCGCACATTTCTTTTTTGATCTTATCCCACGCCCGAAACTTTATCTCTCTCATCACGCCAACCCCTTCCACCTGTTGCACTTGTCACTAGGCTTAACCTCACGCCCTCGCCGTACAGTATCTAGCTTGTAGCACACCATGCGCCCCGGATACGCTGCCCTATTTACATTGCCGCATGTAGCGCATACCTGTTTGACTGGCTTATACATCGCTACCCCTCCACTACAATCCCAGCGTTGTAATCCACATATGTTTCCTTGCCGCATACTGGGCATTCCAGCCTAACGGCAACAAAATCTCCATGCCATTCACACTCAAGCACATCTAAGTCATCATTACTACACTCAGGACAATTACCATCAAAAATCATCGTCTACCCCTCCAACAACTCAATTTCTATCTCAACCCTTGGATTATGCTTATCAATCCCCACTACCTCGCTACCGTCAAACCGCCTAAAATACTTGTCATTCTCAACTACCTTGGCCTTTTCCAGGATGTCGGCAGTGGCCTGTAGCAGATTTATCAAGTCTGGCTCACTCCTGTTGTCTGGCATCCAGTACTTAGCACACAGGTTCATCCTGCCCACCAGCGGAGGTTTTCGCCACTGGCTTTTTAGCAGCCATAGGCAACTACTCTCATAATCCCTGTAAGCCTTAGACTGTATCGTGGCCCCTGATTTAGTGCGCTCGGTGTGATTTTTTTTTGTTATAGGGCGCAGTCCGGCGAGAGTAATTTTTGCTAGGCTCATGCTATCCAATCCCCTTTGCCAGCCGCAACACCGTATGCCGCGCTATCTCACATATAACCTCATTTTCCTCCCGGTCCATGTGCCGTTCTAGCAGGTTGTTATATATTTTCAAGAACTGTGCCCGGTCAATGTTAGGATTTTCACTCCGGCACAATTCAACGTACCCCATGCACCGAACCGCCTCGCCTATCAGCTTGTGTGACCACTCAGGCCGCCGGTATGGGTCTAACTTTAGCAATACCTCTGCCCAAGCGTTTTCCGCACTCGGTATGCGAGCGTTTTGTATTGACTTAACAGCCTTGATTATCCGGCCTGGACTGGGATATTCGTCGCCTCGAAGCATCTTGATTACCGCCATCTGTGCTAGAGCGTAATCAACATCAAAAAGAAGTAAGTGCCACGTTTTTATGCGGTCAGCAAATTCTTGTTTTTCACCATCAGCCAGTTTCGGAAATATGTTCGCAATCAATGTCAATATCGCCGTTGTTTCCTGTATTGTCATTTTCCAACCCCTCCAAAAATTCTTTGAATCTAGCAGGACCAGTAGCTTTTTTCTTCACCGAAATAGTACCCGACCTAGCACGTTCAAGCATTTTTACAAAATTGTCCGGTCCCATCAGCCAAGTAAAATCTGCTTTCCACCCTCGGTCATTACTCCCGTTATGGTGCGGCGATTGGCTAGCGTAGCGAAAAACCTCTGTAATTGCTCCCCGTCCATATTCTTTAATCCGTCCGTTAATCAATCCCCGGCGTGTTTTATTTAAAGCCTCAGCCTTGGGCATTTTCACACAGGTTGCATTGTATTCATCAAGTACGCCCTGATAATCTGTCTTTGCACCACGGTCCCCGGTTGAGGGGACTATAGGGGTTAAAGAAGTATTAGAAGTAGAAGAAGGAATAGAAGGATAAGAAGGAATAGGGTTAAAAGATTCATCTTGGGTTGTTCCAGGGTTCACCTTAGGTTCACCTTGGGTATTTCTTATGGTTACCTTAGGTTCATCCTCGGTAGGTTCTAGGTCATTGCCAGACATCGGAGGAATAATACTTGCCGTTTCTTTTGGGTGAACATCCTGGTATTTGTGCCAATTATTAACCTGTATGTACTTGTGACCGTCAACTTCATAGCGGATGATAAACCCCTTACCTGCTATTGCCGCTATTAATGTTTCACCATCGCAACTGTCATAAGGTAATAACTCAGCACGCAATTTTTTGGGGCGGTCTTCAAGCCTACCTTCACGGTCTGCTAAATTCCACATACCGATTAGTAGCAATCGCGCCAGTGGTTCAAGTTCCGCTATGTCCTCATTTTTGAAAAATCCTGGGTGTATCTCGCGCTTTCTTGGCAAATTAGCCGCCCCCTTGCATAACATAAACCGTAGTTGCATATACTAAACTGGGTTACTCTGCCCTGTACTGCCACTTATAAAGAATCTCACAGGCCCGTTGATGTTGCTCCATCATACTCATTTCCGGCTTAAACAATCGGCTAGGCTCACTAAACTCAAATTCTGTCTGCACCGGGCTACCCATTGCCACATATTTTCGGTAGCAGCGCGGCCCATGCTGATGATTTACCGATTCCTGCACCTTTATGGGCCTGCCGCACATTCTGCACCGTTCCATACATCAAAAAGGTATATCCTGGTCATCGAATACCTGACCGCCAAACGGATTAGCGGCTTCCTGCGCCGGCTTGCTAGAACCAAACCGTATATCCTTGCCGATACTCTCCGCGATCAGCACCATGCGGCTGTGTTTTTGACCGTCCTGGCTATCCCACTTTTCCAGTTTAAGCCGCCCCGCTGCTATCACATTGTCACCCTTGACGATGCTGTTGCCGACCTGCTCAGCTAACTCTTTAAACGCCTTGACCATAATGCTGAAATATTGATTCTTCCCGTCTTTGTCTTTACCGTCATATACCGAAACGGAGACTTGCGTTATGCAAGTTCCGCTATCTGAGTATCTTGTTTCCGGCTCCCACGCCTTACCGGATATAGTAGCCTTATTCATTTGCCGCCTCCTTGTGTTCGCTAATCCGATCATCCAACCAGCTAATCAAATCCTCGGCTTGGTCAATTGTTAAATCGTTGCTGCTCTCAACGCTGTAGGTAGTATGGATATGCTCCTTGATACCGTCGACTGTCATTCCGGCTTGTTTAGACATAGCAAACATCTGCTTGCGCTGTGAGTCTGTCAGCCTCGGTTTAGGAGGCTCTGCGCCAGATTCTAGCCACTCTAGCAACGTGCGCCCTGTTTCCTCACTTGGTATCCATTGTTTGCTGTCAAACAGTCCCGTTCTATCCTTGTTAGTTTCCGCTAAGTGGTGCATATTAAGATTTATTGCTACCGTTACCTCATATTCAGCGCCATCCCTCATAATTGGGGCCATGCCCACCTTCTCAGGTACTTGCTTGCCGTTCTTCTCAGTTAAAACATAGTCTTGCTTCGAGCGCATTGTAAAAATGATATGACATTTTGATTGAAGAATCGTTTCCATCATCTTCTGATATACCGGAGTAACCTTTGCCCATGCCGTGTAACTGTTACCACCAATCTTCTCATGCCGCTCTAGCAATCCGCCCTCGCCAGCCCAGTAGTGAGTAAGGCTGTCAATTATGATCACATCGTACTTTTCTTTTTCAGCCTCTTTGATAACATTGATCAATTTTTCCGGTTCATATGGTTTTTCCATGACGAATATGTCATAGTCGCCAAGGCTAGAATATAAACTTCCACTACCATTCTCACTGTCAATCAATACGACTTTATTACCAAGACCAAAAGCTACCCTGAGAGCGGAATAAGTTTTTCCGCTCCCTGCTGGGCCGCTAACCGAAAGACGAAGTTTAGCTTTTGACCGTTCGGCCTTTTTAAATATGCTCATCGGATAATTTCACTTCCTTCTTAGCTTCATAGTGCAACGGTCTAATTCTTCCGCTGTGCAGTTATGAAACATCTTTTTAACGTTAATGCTGGTAGTTACGTCGGGGTCATATTCAAGTCGATTGCATTCCTGCATTAAATCCATTCGGGCACATGATAGAATATAATCTTCGTCTTGCTCCGTTCGCTGAATGGTTATATCCTCTACAGGGCCATCAAGGTATTTCCATAGCCCCATTTTTTTAGGTATTGAATAATCGCCGTTGAAATAAATTGCCGCTTGTCGCTCTTTTTCACACATCCAATCGAAGTCGGGGTCGTCTCTCATTTTGCGCCCACCATTCCGCGAAACATGCGTTTCATTTCTCTTAGCTCCGATAGTTCAGTTTCAAGTGCTGAAATACGATCATCGAACATTTCCAGCATATCCGCTGCAGTATCAAGATTGACTTGCAGGTTACGGTAATAAGGGCTTGTAATCCGTTTGCCTACTACATGAGGTTTAGCCACTGGCTGTACTGGTTTTATATATGGGCTTAATGCCCGTTCGATTGTCGCGTTTAACATTGTCATTGTCCAATCAATCCCTTCGTGATATAATTGGGTTAGCAAATCTACTAACCGTTCCTAAAGGCCACTCCTGCCCGAGTGGTTTTTCTCTATTTCCATTTCAAGTGCCAAGGTTGCGGTTCTAATCACTTTATAGTCAGTAGTCAACTCATTCATTTTGGGCAATTCATCCGGTGTAATCTCTCCATCATCCAAGATGGTTAAGAGGTCATGCCGTTTTTTTATGATGTTTTCAGCGGAATTTAGTATTTTTACCCCAGCCATTATCGGGTGCATTTGCGGAAATTCATATCCCAGGCACTTTCCAATACTGCAACCATTGCCACAATGCCATAACATTAACTGACTTCCTGCTCGGTAAAGGTCATCCATCAGCACAACCTTTTCCGGCGGTACTTCTTCTTCGCCATACTCCATCCTGACGATACGCTCTTTTGTTAGGTGCAAGACCTGTTCGGCGGTCAAGAGGGCTATTCCAGCGTTTTTTCGGCAGTCTCGATACATCGACGTTCACCCCCTTCCCCTGCTACACTAAATGCGTGGGGTTTTACCCCGGTGGGCTGTTTCCACGACAGCCCCTCCCTTTTTTTCAAAAAAACACCGTGATACATATTAGGTACACAATCATTGCTCCGGCAATTTCCCGCCAGGTCAGCTCTCCATCACTTGTTAGCCAGTTGCAAAAATTATGTATCATTGCTCTGCCATCCCAACCATGATGCAGAGGGCCAGCGCAATCAGTCCGGCTAAGAACATTGATGTTTGCATGGTTTTCACCTCCCTTTCAACTTGTCCATTTTTTGTCCAGCGGAGTTAACTAGCTTTTTGTTGAAACATTTTTAATAAAAATTCTCTTCCCAATTGAGTCCAGCGGCGATGGTAAATCACATGACCGTTGTCGTGAACTTCTTGCTTAATTTCAACATAACCATTGTCAGCGTGTTTACTGTACAAAACCCAAGTACCATTCTGCTTGAATTGGATTTTTTTATTAGCAAGGTCGTTGTTTAATGCAATTGCTGATTTAAAACCTAACTCTTTGGCAATCTCTGTAGCAGTATAAGTTTTGTTAACGTGCATCAAGATTGCATTTGTTTTTTCTGCCTTAAACCTTGCTGCCCGTTCTTCTTTTAATTTAGTTAGCAATGCAATTCCATAGTCTGGGTTGTCTAGTATTTGGTCGATAACATTATCCGTTGCATACATGCCGTTCTTGCGGATTGAGGGAAGGACTTCGTGAGTAACCCACCGCTTAAATTGTTTAGCCTCTGGCTTACGACTACTAAGAACTAGCGAGTATATTCCTGACTCTGTGACCACTTGCATTCCCTGGATTCCTCCAGGGGTGTCGGTTGAAACTACACCCTTTTCATCATCATCCAATCGTGCTATGGCATCTCTGGAATTACTAATTTCTAAAATATCGCATACATCCTTAACAACAAAACCAGGTTCTCCGTTTTCTAAGGTTACAGTTCGAATAGGTTTGCCTTGATAATCAAATACTCGTTGTAAATCGTTCACTTTACGCTCCTTTCTTTTGTTCTGAATTCCGAACGGTTAATGCAAAAAAAATTTTTTCTACAGGTTCGCCGAATTCTTTAGCAATCCTTAACATTAATAGACCGCTTAAATTTGGAACTTTGTTATTTTCTATATTAGAAAGGTGCGACCTTGTAATGCCTAACATATTAGCAAATTTTTCTTGGCTAATACCACTTTTATTTCTTAATTCGGCGACTATATTTTCCATTGCTGATTCCCCCTTCCGTGTATTTAATTCCTTACAAGTAAAGAATACCATACACCCGCCCGTTTTGTCAAGACTTCTATACATGTTTTTGTATTTATTTTTTATTTTGTTTAGAATAAAATACAGTAGAAAGGAATGAATACTTTTGACTATTGGAGAAATATTACATAAAAGAAGAAAAGAATTAAATTTATCGTATAGACAGTTGAGCAATATAACAGGTATTAGCCATTCACACATTTCAAGTATTGAAAAAGGTATAGAGCCAAAAACGAAAAAACCCGTTCGTCCATCCTATGAAGTAATTGAAAAACTAGCTAGAGGATTAAACGTTACTATAGATTATCTGCTAGGGAAAGTTGATAATCCTAACCATGTATATATAGAACCTACATTGCTTGGCAATGGCAAAGGTACGTCAATGCCAAAAGAAAATCATAATGAATTTAATAAGGTTATTGTAACAGCCTACAAAAAAATGTCCGACGATGTTATTGCTCATGCCGAAACAATGGATTTAACCAGCAAACAACAAACAGCTATTGACGAATTTAAAAAAATGCCGTTAACTGAGAAACAGCAAGAATTGTTAGAGGTTTTCGAGAAACTAAAGAACCTCCCGCCTGCTGATCGAGAGGTTCTGATAAAAATTATTAAGTCTTATCAATAATTTGTTGCAACAATAAAGCTACGACTAAATCCCAAATCTTCGATTCATCCACGAAATCGCCTCCAAAATTAGTACGAACATGTGTTTGGGTATAACTTCAACTAAGCTACTTTATTTTCCTGCTATATACAACAATTTTACACGATTTTATTTATACAAACAGTGGCGACATTTACCCATAAAAGTATAATTAATACTGAGACGATACCGGAAAATCCTGCCAAAACTGTAAATTAGTTAAACATTTTTTAAGCCTTGGAAATTAATCCAAGGCTTTTGGCTTGATATACAGTTGTTCAACGGTAATTCCAAGAGCCGCCGCAATCTGCTCCATATAATCAGACCGCGGATTTCTCTTGTGAATTTCAATGTCGCCAAGCGTACTTCTTGGTACTCCTGACAATTTCGCCAGTTCAGTTATTGATAAGCCCTTATCTTCCCTATATTTCTTGATATAATTAGTCTGCAATTATTACCTCGACTATTGCTACCTATGGCAGACATTTTACCATTTTCGACAACAATAGACAAAGGCAATATGTGGTATATGCCGTTAAGACCGTTGTGGTGTTGACAGGAATTTTCTACTTTCTGCCGAATATATTTCAACACTTACGGAAACGGAAGTGTTTTTGTATTCGGTATCATATACACTATCGCAAACGAGGGGTGAATTATGGCTACTGTTATAAGTATCAACTGCCAAAAGGGCGGCGTTGGTAAAACTACAACAACCTTACTGGTTGGATTCATGCTGGCTAAACAAGGCAAAAAAACCTTGATGATTGATTTTGACAGTCAGGGTAATTTATCATTCGCCGCAAGGGCCGGGCAAAATATTTACGATCATAACAATAAAACGGCATTTGAAGCAATCAAGCAGGGAACCGTTGAACCTTATATTATTCCGGCTCTATACGCTGTGCCGGACAATCAAGAACCTGTTGAAATTGAAAATTTGTTTTTAGTACCGGCAGAGGACTGGTTATCAAACCTACCCCAGTATTTATACATTGAATGGCGCGCATCACATCCAGAAGCGTTCCGAAAAGCTGAATATATGTATCTGCTCAAAAATGCGCTGGCTCCGGTGTTAGATCAGTACGATTACATATTAATTGATTGCCCACCATCCCCAGGCGAACCTACACGATTAGCATTAGTTGCGGCTAATTGGAGTTTGATTGTAATGCAATCGCAAGTTTTTTGTCTGGATGCCGTAAGCCGATTCACGGAAATTTTAGAAGGCGCACAGAAACAGTTTAACCCAGACCTTGATGTTATCGGTATTACTCCAACTTTATTAGACAGCAGAACTACCCTTGATACAGGCATTGTCGAGCAGGCAAAAGAGGACTTCGGCGAGTGGGTTACGGATACAATTATTAGAGCAAAAACAAAAATTAAAGAAGTTGCGACCGGGATTCCGCTGAACATGCACAAGCAAGAACGAGAGGCATTAGCGCAATATGAACAGTTAACCGAGGAGTTGTTAAAAAGATGTCAAACGCTTTAGAAAGAATAAGAAAAAATAAGAATACACCGCCGCAGCATAACGGTGAGAGGCTTATTAGCGGGTATTCAGAAACAGTAAACGAAAGTGAAAACGGAAGCGTAAACACAAACGGAAACAAAAACAATAATACAATTGTTTTAGCAAGTTATAATAAGTCCGAAATTGAAACCGATGATACAAGTGCAATCAATGGTCATAATACTTCTGAAACCATTTCCGAAAACAATGGCAAAACCGCTATTGAAAATGTAAATACAATTGATGCTGATAATGAAAACGTAGATGAAGCTGATAACATCGGTGTTAATGCGTATGTTTTAGCCAACAAGAAACCTAAGTTTGAGGAAACACACAGGAAATGCACCTTCTGGCTAGAAGATGATTTATACGACAGGCTACACAATTTGACCAGCGGCGAAAAGGGTCTTAAAACCCAAGTTGTGAATGATGCCTTAAAGCAGTTTTTAAAGAAGATCAAAGCGTAGGTGTAAGTACATGAATAATCCCAAACACATAAATGAATTAATTACCGAAGCCCTCGCAATTGAGGCGCAAGATGCCAAAGAAACAGGTACTATTGGCTATATGGCAAGAGCGTTAGTCCAAGCAACCTTACCTCACAAAGCAGCAAAAGGAATTGAATTTGTTCGCACTAATGGAAATTTTTCCTTGTCAATCATGTCTCCCGCATCGATAGGCCTACCTTATGGCAATATTCCACGCTTGGTTCTAGCATGGTTAACAACTGAAGCAGTACAAACAAAAGACCGAAATATCATCCTAGGTAATAGTTTGACTGATTTCATGCACGATCTTGGGCTAGTACCAACAGGCGGACGTTGGGGAAGTATTACCCGCCTAAAGGAACAACTCAAAAGGCTTTTTGCTTCATCAATTACCTGTACCTATACTGGTAGTTATAACGGGTCTGTAGGCGATAGCATCTATAAACTAAACCTTATAGACCATGCACAATTTTGGTGGGAACCAAAAAAACTTGACCAGCTCAGCCTTTTTGATTCCGTCATAATCCTCTCACAGAATTTTTTTGATGAAGTAACGCAAAATCCTGTCCCAATAGACTTACGCGCTTTAAGAGCGTTAAAGCGTTCACCAATGGCACTTGACATCTATTGTTGGCTAACATACCGCATGTTTAGCGTAAAACGCAATACACCGCCCATACCTTGGCAATGCTTACAAACACAATTTGGGGCAGACTATGCCCATACACGTAACTTCAAGCTTTCTTTTTTGGAACAATTAAAAAAAGTATCAGTTATATATCCCGAAGCACGATTTGAGCCAACTGAAACCGGATTAATTCTAAAACCAAGTCCTACACATATCCTTCCGAAATAAGTTGCGCATAAACGGTTGCAGCCACATTAACAAAAAACGAGTATTTACGTGGCTTCACCGCCATTTTTACCGTGCAGATATGCTACGCATAAACGGTTGCAGCTATTTTCGGAAGAACCCAGTATTTATAAAGGTTTACCAGTGTTTTCCAGTAAAAAATCAGTATAATAGCGGTTATTCACTTTTTTAGTGGAAAAAGCCTGTGGATATATAGTTATCCCCGCATAAACGGTTGCATTGATCGTAGTTATTCCCGCATAAACGGTTGCAAACTTTGTCTTATTTACGCATAAACGGTTGCAGCCATCCCCAGCAATCTCTTACCACGCATGGGCTAGCGGGTTCCTCCTGTAGTAATACCTATAGATATATAATACCTGTAGTTATAAAAGAGCAGAATGTGGACAGCTAATATCTGTCACACAATCTGCTCTTTTCGATTACTGTATTCATTTATAAATTTTCATAAGGAACGGCTCAAATATTGCAAAAATGATACTGAACACCAAATAGCAGAAATTTACGCATAAACGGTTGCAGCCATTTTGCTATAAAGCAAGTAAATACGTTGGTTAATGACTATTTCCCAATTGCGGAAAAAATAAAATCTTAAAGGTATTATTGCAGAAACGATACTCCGCGCATAATTAAAAAACCACTAATAGCAGAGCACCCACCTCTGCAACCTCGACTCGGCCAAGGTTCCGAAACGTACGGCACATCCCATAATGCCGAGGGGATGACCGCGCAGAGCGATAACGGTTTTAGTGGTTCTATTGCCTATGTTATAGACTGAGTATCGTTTTTGCAATTTTAATTATTATTTTTATAAATTAGTCGAAAAAACGAACTAAATATTTTGCCCTTAAACCGATAATTTATACTCGCATGAAGATTCGTACTACCTAACACATAAAAACGGCGTAGCGGCTAAATCTCGCACTCACAGCACCATTAGGACTCAATAAACCATTTGCCCTCATCGTCAAACAAATAAACCTGCTTACCCATTATCTTGCAAGTGTACCGTATCCCCAGACCACCAGCCTTTAGAGAAGCGGCCTTGCACACATCAATAAGTCGATCAATCTCAAACACTCTGCCATCAGACCATTTCAGCGTAAGAGGACGAACCGAGCCATCTACACAATGCCTTGCAGTTATCTCAACGAATGTTTTGCCCATTTGTACCACTCCATTTTTAGAACATACGTTCTAATTATAAAACGCCTAATTAAACAAATCAAGCATTATAAAAGGACAAGAAATATATTTCTTGTCCTTTTTACTTTATCCAAGTTTGCATTCTCTAACATACTGCTCAATTTCCATTTGAAGTCCATTAGTAAAGGGCATTGGGTCATACCCAAAATCTCTTGCTGCATTATCATGCGGATAGCTTCTATTTTCGCCCATTCTCTGTACTTTTTCGACGTAATCTACTTTCCCAAGAGATAGAGTTTTGAGAATTCTTGCACCTAAGACGCCTGTGCCCACGGAAACATTTACAAAAGCCGTTTTCTTATTTAGATTATGACTTATCAGTTTAAACATATCAATCATTGTAATTGGGTCTTTGCCTGATAATATATAGTCTCCATTCATAATCTTATCGTTAGTTAATACCTGATAATAGGCTTTCCCAAGGTCACGGCCATTCACTGGTTGAAGGAGACTCATACCATTATCAATTATTGGGAATAGCCTTAATTTATCAACCATCTTAATAAAAATAACCATGTTTTTATCTTTAATATTCCCATATATCATAGTTGGTCTTAATATGACTAAACCCATTGATGTGTTTTTAATTAGTTCTTTTATTATAGTCTCAGCATTCTTGTACCCTTCAGAGGCACTTTTATACTTTGAATATATTCCGGTTGTATGTACAAGAATTGCTCTTTTAACATTATTTTTTACCGCTGCCATCATAACACATGGTGAGTCAAGTATACCGCCAATGTGGAAAACCGTATCTACACCATTCATGCAACTGTTCATAAACTTTTGGTCTTTAAAACTACCTACCACTTTTTCTATATTCAAATTTGAGTTGTCTAGTAATGATGTATCAGATGTGGCTTGAACAACACAGCGAATTTTACCATTATATTTATGGTTTATTAGTTCTTGCGCGAAAAATCTTCCTGAGTGTCCTGTAATACCTGTAACTAATAACATTTGTCATCCTCCGCTTGAAAAATATATTAACTTTATACCATATATTGTATATTCGTTTACAAATAAAGTAAATATTATTCAAGTTTTTAGTGTTGACATTATGTTGCTTATGGCAAAAATAGGCTCTCTAACGACTGCAACTTCCGCAACAAGTCTGCCGGAGTAACATTGTCAGGTGCGAAGTCCGGGAATATATCTAAACCGCCAGCCTGTAGGATTCTGGTTACCGCCTCAGAACAATCTACCGTTTTCTCACCATCACCCGGCACAGTCACGCCTAGCAGATCGTGTAATCCTCCGTCGAGACACGCAATCCATCCGTAGGGCGTTCCTAATAGCTTCTCAGCCTCTTTTTCTGCCGCTTCTATATTTGGCAAGTCCACTGATAATATCGTGGTCTTGAATCCGTCATAGGCAGTTAGTGGCGACTTCACAAAACCATTATCAAGCGCTTCTAATATTCCACCCAGCATAAATATAGCGGCGTGGCTCGGGTCTTGTCCTGGGCCTTCTGCCCAGTCAATAATTTTGCCAAATTCGGTAACCGGATAGGAAAATAATACATTTACCTTTGCCATACTAATCCCTCCCACATAAAAAAAGATAGGCCCGATCAATTAAGACCGGGCCTCAAACATATCATCTTACTTCTTAGCTGCGTTTGCTTCGTTAGTCAAAACTTTATTTAAGTAGGTTTCGATTTTATCAGTCAAAACACTAATCAAGCTTGAAATTACAATACTCTTGATAGACACTAGCACGGCCTTTTCCATGTTATCCCGAACCTTAACCCACAACGAGGAAG
>Ga0316602_10000237_pt1 | contig 45683 bp, 61 predicted proteins | sample OWC_soil_day10_C_FD_203103 | JGI IMG/M metagenome (GOLD analysis project Ga0316602, IMG submission 203103) | Wetland soil microbial communities from Old Woman Creek delta, Ohio, United States - OWC_soil_day10_CT | ecosystem: Environmental > Terrestrial > Soil > Wetlands | place: USA: Ohio...
ACCCGCATCCGGAATGTTAACTCCACCTTCTCCTTGAATGGGTTCCAGTATCACGGCACAGGTTTTATCCGTCACCTGTTTCTCCAAGGCGCCAATATCGTTATAAGGGATGTACCGGAAGCCTTGCGGCAAGGGTTCATACCCTTTTTGATATTTCGGCTGGGCTGTCGCCGTCAGCGTAGCTAGTGTTCTTCCATGAAAACAATTCTCCGTAGTTATAATTTCAACCCGGTCCGGGTTTAAGGTTTTTCCATATTTACGTGCTAATTTTATAGCCCCTTCGTTTGCCTCAGCCCCGCTATTGGCAAAAAATACGCGGTCGAGACCGCTTAACTGCGCCAGCGTTTTGGCCAAAGTAGTTTGCGGGATGGTATGGTACAGGTTGGATACATGAATGAGTTTCGCTGCCTGCTCCGCAATGGCTGCTACCAGCTTCTTGTGGCCGTGTCCGACTACGTTAACGGCTATACCTGCAAGAAAATCCAGATACTTTTTGCCATTCGCATCGTACACATAGAGACCTTCCCCCTTGGTCAATACCAGAGGATACCGGGAAAATACCGGCATGTAATATTTTTTATCTGTTTCCATCACCTGGTTTGCATCCATTTCAGTCCATCTCCTTTACCACTTCGGTACCAATTCCGGTGTCAGTGAATATTTCCAGCAGCAAAGAATGCGGCTGCCTGCCATCAACAATATGCGTTTTTGCCGCCCCGCCTGATAACGCGCGGATACAGGCTTCTACCTTGGGAATCATTCCCCCGTCAATGCTGCCCTCTTTTATCATTTTTTGTGCTTCAGAAAAGGTCAGTGTAGAAATAAAGGTATTTTTATCGTGATAGTCATGGTAAATGCCTTCTACATCGGTAAGGAGTACCAGTTTTTCCGCTTTGAGCGCGCCGGCAATTTCTCCAGCTACATAGTCCGCATTAATATTATAGCTTTCGCCGGCCTCTCCTACCCCGATGGGAGCTATGACCGGAATATAGTCGGAGTCGATCATGCTGTGTAAAATACCGGGATTTACTTGTGTAACATCCCCGACAAACCCGATGTCAACCTCTTTCACCGTATCTTGTTCGTGTACCTTTGCCAAATGCTTGGCAGCCACCAATAAACTGGCGTCTTTTCCATTCAGCCCGACAGCTTTTGCCCCATACTGGTTTAATAGGCCGACGATTTCCGTATTGATTTTACCGACCAGCACCATTTCAGCCACGGCTACTGTTTCGGCGTCTGTTACTCTAAGCCCACTGACAAAATCGGATTTTTTGCCCATTTGCTGAAGCATAGCTGTGATTTCCGGCCCCCCGCCATGCACAACTACCGGGCGTAATCCAATGTATTTCATCAGAATAATATCCTGAATCACACTGCGCTTTAGTTCATTATTGACCATAGCGTTGCCGCCGTATTTAATTACTACTGTTTTGCCGCCGAACTTTTGAATGTAGGGCAGCGCTTCAATAAGCACTGTCGCTTTTTCTACCGTTTTGAGCATGGCTAAGACTCCCTTCTTACCGTAATCAGGTGCTATAATCGGCGTTAATTTTGACGTATTCATAAGAAAAATCACAAGTCCAGACAGTAGCTTGTGCCGTCCCCTGCCCAAGCTGGATTTCCACATTGATATCCCGCTCTTTCATAACCTCTTGTAAAGCGTGAATGTCCGGTTTTGCGTCAACACCGTCTTTGACAATGGTAATGCCGCCAAGAGCCAGCGTAGTTTTATTTTGATCCACCTCGGCACCAGAGTAACCGACAGCGCATAATATACGTCCCCAGTTCGGATCTTGACCAAAAAAGGCAGTTTTTACAAGCGGCGACTTCGCCACCGACATCGCGGCCTTTTTCGCATCCTGAAAGCTGGCAGCGCCTTTCACTTGAATCTCAAGGAATTTGGTAGCTCCTTCCCCGTCCTGCACTACCTGTTTCGCCAAATAGATGCAAACCTCTTTTAATGCCGCTACGAATTCTTTATAGACGCTAGTTTTGGTCGAGTCAATCACTTTATTCGTTGCCTGACCGCTGGCCATTACGCTAATCATATCGTTGGTACTGGTATCGCCGTCTACGGTAATCATATGGAAGGACACGTCTACACACTCTTGGAGAGCTGCCTTAAGCACTGCCGGGCTGATTGCCGCATCGGTAGTAATAAAACACAGCATAGTCGCCATATTGGGATGAATCATGCCTGCGCCTTTCGCAATACCGGCAATGCGGGCTTTTGTGCCGTCCAAGTCAAATTCAAACGCACATTCTTTAGTAAAGGTGTCTGTGGTCATAATCCCTTTTATGGCTTTACTATGTCCGTCTTTGGAAAGCGCCGCAGACGCTTTTTTTATTCCGGCCGTAACTTTATCCATCGGCAAGTTGACACCAATAATTCCAGTGGAAGCCACCAATACATCATTGAATTCGACACCAAGCGCTTCAGCGGCCACGGTCGCCATAGTTTTTGCATCGGCCAGGCCCTGTTCTCCCGTTGATGCATTCGCACAGCCAGAGTTCACTACAGCCGCCCTGAGCCAACCGTTCTCCACGGCCTGCCGCGATACAAGAACAGGAGCCGCCGCCATGGCGTTCGTGGTAAACATCGCCGCCGCTGCCGCCGGGACTTCACTAAAAATAATGGTAACATCTTCTTTGCCGCTTTTCTTTATGCCGGCTTTTACTCCGGCTGCTGTAAACCCTTGCGGTGCACAGACACCGCCGGTAATATTCTTCATCATGCTCGTTCTCCTCCATAAAATGATAAATTTCGGTTTCTAACTCACGGATAGAGCGGTGCTTGCATCAATCCGGTTTTTTCATCCAGACCAAACAATATATTCAAGTTTTGTACCGCTTGCCCGGCCGCCCCTTTTACCAGGTTATCGATGGCGGCTACCGCAACAACGCGTCCTGCCCGGCTGTCTATATGCCAGCCAATATCACAGAAATTAGATCCTCTGGTGTTTTTCGTAGCAGGATACCCGCCTTGGCCTAAAAGCCGGATAAAATATTCATCGCCATAGCTTTCTTCATACGCCTGGGTAACAACTTCAGCTGTAGTCCCAGCTGTAAGCGTTCCATAACAGGTACTAAGAATTCCCCGGGTCATGGGAATGAGATGGGGTGAAAAGGTAACGACCACTTCGGCTCCCGCCTGTTCGCTGAGTTTTTCTTCTATCTCCGGCGTATGACGGTGACCGCCGATATTGTATGGCCGTACATTCTCAAAGGTTTCACTAAAATGGTTGGTCAGACTCAGCCCCCGCCCTGCTCCGGATACGCCGGATTTCGCGTCAATTACAATACTTTTAAAATCAATCAATCCCCGTTTTACCAAGGGAGCGAGCGCCAAGATGCTGGCTGTTGTATAGCAGCCTGGATTGCCGATAAGGCTGGCTCCTTTTATTCGCTTCCTGTACAGTTCCGGCAACCCGTATACGGAAGGAGCATCGGTATGTGTATGTTCTACCTTGTACCATTTCTGATACACTTCAGTATCATTAAACCGGTAATCTGCCCCTAAATCGATAACCTTAGTACCGGCAGCCAATAATGTTTTACCGGCAGCCATAGCGTGCCCGTGGGGCAGGGCTAAAAAAACAACGTCGCTTTCAGCGGCGATTTGCTCCAGCTGCCGCATGCTTGATAAGGGTTTGCTGTAGTGATGATTAAGGTGAGGATAGACATTGTTTATGCTTTCACCGGTTTGGTTTTCCGATGTAATATGCGCAATTTCAACTGCCGGATGGACCGCCAAAATGCGGAGCAATTCTTCCCCCGTATACCCTGTAGCCCCAATAATGCTTACCTTCATTTGTCAGCCTCCTTTGCGTTTTTATAATTATACATCTTTATGTATAAAAATTCAATACATATTTGCACTTTCTTCCTTCAAAATAGAATTTTGTTTTTTCACAATTTTCCGTTTCTGTATAATTCCCCAACCAGAAAGAATAAAAACCGCTAATGCGGTTTTTATTCTTTCTACTATATCGTTTTAACACTAAATTAGAAAGCCGTAGTACCAACAACGGCAATGGATTCTCCGCAAGTTGGGCACTGGTTATTGCCGGTCAGATAGCTTCGGGCATGCATCCGGTCAATGACCAGCGTTTCGCATTGCGGACAAAAGGTATTGGCTCCTTGTTTGCCGGTGTTTCCCATATAGACATAATTCAAATGCTTTTTTGCGGCTTGATACGCCGCTTCCAGTGTGCTATGCGGTGTTGGCGGAATATCCATTTTATAGTTGGGGAAGTAGCGGGAAAAGTGAAGAGGTATATCCCGGTCAAGCGCTGCCAGCCATTTTGCCAGATCTTCCAGTTCCGACAAGTTATCATTATGTCCTGGGATAACTAAGCAGGTGATTTCTACATGGGCGGCGCGTACTGCCAACTCGACGGTTTGTTTAACGGCACTGAGCCAGCCGGAGCAAAGGTCTGAATAAAAGGTTTCATTAAAGGCTTTAACATCTATGTTGAATGCATCTATATAAGGCATAAGTTCTAAGAGTGGTTCCTTATTGAGAAAGCCGTTGGTTACCAGCACATTCTTGAAACCTCTTTGCTTAACCTCTTTCGCCGTTTCCAGCACAAATTCATACCATACCCCCGGCTCCGAATAGGTATAGGCCACACCGATATTCCGCTTGTCCACCCGCTGCGCCTGTTCTGCCACTTCCTTCGGTGACAAAGGCACTGTGGATGGCTTTTGCTGGGCTATGTGCCAATTTTGGCAAAACCGGCAGGTAAAATTACAGCCCCAACTTCCTAATGACAAAATCCAACTTCCAGGATAGAAATGATACAAGGGTTTCTTTTCTATCGGATCTATCGCACTCGACGTACATTCACCATAATTCTCTGCGTACAGAATACCTCCCTGATTGGTTCGTGTCCGGCAAAATCCGTTTTTCCCTTCACCGATAGAGCAATCGCGCGGACAGAGACGGCAAACTGTCATCCCTTGTTCTTTAGCTTCAAAATATCTGGCCTCCAGCAACCCCCATCACCTCTATGTATACCTTGTTACCCGAAACCGGTAAAGTTCAACGCTTTCGTGGGGGCCAATCCCCGCTTTTTGTTTGGCTATACTAACCTGCTGGTCTACTGTGTCTACCCCTTCTAAATCCGGCAATAGCAGCCCCGACCTTCTTCCACTCCGAACGATGACTCCGTACACCTTAGGGTCAAGTTCTTGGTGAGATTGTACAGGTTCAGGCTCGCCTAATATGTCAACAGAAATTGTGATCTCGTCTAATTCTTCCGCTCTAACCGGATTAAACCGGGGATCAACCGTTGCCGCTTTGACCGCATTATGAATGATTTCATCGGCAACTGTAGGCTGCGTGGACTGTATAGTTCCAATGCATCCCCGCAACTCTCCGCCTTTTTTAAGCGACACAAACGTTCCGGCCTGCCCCTCTAAAACTGGGTCACTGTAATCGCCGGATAACAGGGTACCCTTAGTTACATAGTGTTCCAAACTTCTCCGGGCTAAGGCCACCGGTACACTATTCTCACTCACTGTCTTCACCTTCTTGCATCATACATAATATGACTCCATACCCTACACCGAACGGTCCTTCGTAGGATAACATTTTCACTTTGCTGTGCAGCCCTCCTAAGACCCCCATCATAAAGGCCGAAGGCCTAAGACCGCATTCACCGGCTTCCTCTACTAACTCAGCATCCATATTCAAGATGGCCTTGGCATCCATAGCAACAATCTTTTCCAGCAGCAATTTATCAAATTCCGTCCCCCGCGGGCTATAACCAGCCGGAGCTTCCGGCGTCAGCCTGTGTGATAAATCGCCCGAGGCGATGACTGCCACCTTTTTATCAACTAAGCCGATAGCTGCCTGTACTGCCTTTCCAAACGTATACATTTCCTCATACGGTAAGAACCCTACCGTGACATGAACCAGCTGTCCTCTAAAACCTGCCTCGTGAAGATAGTACAGCGGCACCATTGCTCCGTGGTCCAGTTCCATGGAAAACCGGTAGGTGTTGGCTACTTCATCCGTTATTTCCATAGTATTAATACCCAAATGTTCCGCTTTGCGTAATATATGCCTGACAAGCTGGCCGTCCGTCTCATACCCCAGCACGACTTCCGGTGCACGAAAATTCGCCAGGCTTCCTTTTAGACGGGGATAGACACTAATCCCTATAGCATCTCTAAATACCGGCCCATGAGGTGTCATTATAAGCACCGTTTGGACACCTAGCTTTTTCACTGTTTCAGCTACTTGCTGTGCCGCACTGATAGTGGCCTGGACTTTTTTACACTCCTCCCGCCCCACCTCAGGCACCATAATCGGTGGATGCGGCATCAATGCACAAACCACTAAATTTTTCACATCACCACTCCTCTCAGCGGTTATCTTGCCACGGAATGACTAAAATGATACGCCAATGCTTTCGCAATATGCTCCACAAGATTCTTCTGGTATGTCGGATTGGCTAGTAGGTCCGCCTCCCTCGGATTACTTAAAAAACCTGTCTCTACCAAAATTCCGGGAACATCAATATTTTTCAATATCAGAATATTTAAATCCTTCCTAGCCTGACGTTTATTCCCGGGCGGGAAATTTCTAAGAGACTGTTGCACAATCTCAGCTATATCTATATTTTGCTGTAGCTTGGGATTATAGTAGACCTCCGCCCCAAACCATTCCTTACCTCGTATAGCATTAGTATGAAGGCTAACGAATAGGTCGGCACCAGACTGATTGATAATGCTAACGCGCTTCAGAAGGTCGTTTCTTTTCCCGCCTTTTCCCCTAGTGTAATAATCTATATCGCAGTCCCTGGTAAGCACAACATTCGCGCCATACGTCTTTAACACTTGTGCCAAAGAAACCGCTAATTCCAAAGTAATATCTTTTTCAATCTGCCCGTTATACCGAGCCCCGCTGTCAATTCCGCCATGCCCCGGGTCAATAGCAATGGTTCTGCCGGAAAGCACCGACAGGTCCACACCTTCCACTTCCTCTATCGTAGGCTTACTTTCGGCCCATAGACGAACGCCAAGCACAACCAACATGCTAACAGCCAGTACCAGGCGTAGGCTCTTCTTTTTTAATCGCACAATGAACATTTCTTATATCCCCCAAATGTGTATTCTCAAAAACCATATGCGATTATCGTAAAAGGTATGTCGCAAGCTTAGCCATCTGGTCAAATTATTGTATGTAGGGTAAAATGATGGTAGAGTTTACATTAAAGGGGGTACCTATGCGTTTAGGCAAATTTTTACTTTTACTTTTTTTAGTTTTTGGTGCTGCCTTTTACTGGGCTGACAGTAATGTTAAACAAACTCCATCATCATCTGCCATAAGCATAGATGATGATGCCTCCTTTTTTCACAGAGTATACCGCGTCTTTGCCTTAAAAAAAGAGATAAATGCTAAAGTAAGTAAGGTAAACTATACTCGGATTAAGGACATACCTTTGGTGCTTCAGCAATCGATTATTGCAGTGGAAGACAACCGGTTTTATCATCATTACGGTTTTGACATTGAAGGAATTCTCCGTGCCATGTTGGTAAATCTTCAACGCGGCGAAGTTGAAGAAGGCGGCAGCACAATCACCCAGCAATTGGTCAAGAACCTCTTTCTTACCCATGAACGAACCTGGGGCCGTAAATTAGAAGAAGTGATCCTTTCTATCGACATGGAATTACGCTACTCTAAAGAAGAGATTCTGGAGCTATACCTTAACTCCATTTATTTTGGCTCAGGGGCAACGGGCATTGCCGATGCGGCAAAAATTTATTTTGATAAGCCCCCTTCTGAGCTTAACCTAGCAGAAAGCACTATGTTAGCCGGACTTCCCAACGCGCCCTCTCTATATTCACCCTACGTTGATTTCGCTGCGGCCAAACAGCGGCAAGCCGTGGTTTTATCTGTTTTGGTCAAACACGGATACATAGGCCCAAGTACCGCAGACGAGGCAAAAACAGCTCGTCTTAGACTGGCTAAGTAACGATTACTAGAAGGGGGGGCAACCCGTACAGGTTGTCCCCCCTTCTAGTAATTTCAGGATGCTGGCCTATGGTATCTATATAATGTTCGTAGTAACTGCAATGGACGCGATTGGTTCAGCTTTTCAATTTTGGATTTATCCCATCAAATTATTTCCTGTAGTTCCTGATTCAGTGGGTATTGATTGGGGGTTTTTAGCGGTCGGGCACATGCTGATATACCAGTACTTTCCACGGTGGAAATCATTTATTATTGTCGAGATTAGCTTTGCCGCTTTCCTGGCATTTATAGGTGAACCGCTTGCTGAGTGGTGCGGATTCTATTTTGTATTGCATTGGTATCACACCTGGTCGTTCCCCATTTATGTTATGAAAGCTGTTATTGGGAAATGGTTAATGGAAAAACTTATATTGCGTAAATAGGCAATATTGGGATACCGTTTTATCGGTAAAAGAGCCTGTTCCTAAAAACTAGCCCAACTGCTGATTATTTGGAACACAAAATGCGACTAGCTTCTTGATACGTTTCAAAATTAGAATTGTAACCTAAATAAAAAAGCTACCGCTAGAAAAACTTTGTTATCAGTTTTTCCAGTGGTAGCTTCAGAGGCAAAAAAAGCACCTTACAAAGGTAAGGTAAAGTGAAAAGTGTGTTGTATATTTTTATAATACCTTATTATTGTTACATTTTTGTTACGAATTCTTTACTATTTTGAATATTTTTGTGTAAGGTGACAAACGGAATTGTTGTGCTTTCAAATTACAAAAGAAGTCCCTGATCTCCCACTTAAAAGCTTTATTATTTTAAAAACCCGCACAAACTTTGCGTTTGCGCGGGTTTTGTTGTTGGTAATATTAACGTTTTGAGAACTGAGAAGCTTTACGGGCTTTTTTGAGGCCGTATTTCCGACGTTCTTTTTCACGCGGGTCACGGGTCAAAAGACCTGCTTTTTTCAGTCCAGGACGATATTCAGCGTCTACGCGCAAAAGCGCCCGCGCAATACCATGACGAACAGCACCTGCCTGTCCGGTAGGACCGCCACCTTGTACCTTCGCCAAAACATCATATTTGCCAAGTGTATCGGTAACGTTGAGCGGTTGTTTTACAATCAGCTCTAACGTTTTTAAACCAAAGTACTTGTCCAGAGGGCGATCGTTGACAATGATGTTGCCCTCGCCCGGAACCAAACGAACTCTGGCAACCGAGGTTTTTCTGCGGCCTGTGCCGTAGTAGTTAACCAATGCCATATACTTGTTCCTCCTTCCGGTAATTATCGAACGTTAATTTCGAGTATTTCTGGTTGCTGTGCATCATGCGGATGGGTTGATCCGCGATATACTTTCAGCTTGCGGTACATTTGACGACCCAGGCTGTTTTTCGGCAGCATGCCTTTTACAGCAATTTCCAACAGTCTTTCCGGTCTTTCGGCAAGCATTTTACCAGCGGTAGTAAAGGTGGTACCGCCTGGATACCCGGAATGACGGAAGTAGGTTTTCTGTACCAATTTTTTACCTGTCAAATGAACTTTAGCGGCATTTATAATGATCACATGATCGCCGGTGTCCACATGAGGGGTATATGTCGGTTTATGTTTACCGCGCAGAATTTTAGCAACTTCAGCAGCAAGTCTACCAAGTGTTTTGCCTTCTGCGTCAACAACGTACCATTTACGTTCTATATTGGCTTGATTAGCCATAAACGTTTTCATTCGATATCCCTCCTTGTTGCAAGCGTATATTACAATATTATTTTGGCCTTTATTCCGGGGCTAATGGAATATATGGCAAAATCTCACGAAGATATTGTATTAAAAAGAGAAGTCAATGTCAAGGGATTTCCCTTGTCTTATCATATTTTTTCTTCAAACCGGTTTAATTAGTAAAAGATTTCTTTTAAGTATAACCCTTGCGGCGGTGCAGTTATTCCAGCCTGAGCACGATTACAGCCTTGCAAAATATTCCGAAAATCAGATACGGTCTTTTTTCCCGTACCGACATCTACCAAAGTTCCTACTATGTTACGAACCATGTGGTAGAGAAACCCGGTCCCCTGTATTTGAATTTCAATTATTTCGTGATCTTGCCTGCAGTTTGCCGCCAACATTGTGCGTACTGGGCTAATGGGAGGACCACCTGCGCCGCGAAATGCCGAAAAATCGTGCTCGCCGATAACAGCTTGTATAGCCTCATGCATGAGAAGAACGTCCAAATTCTTCCTAATGTGCCAGACATAGTTACGCTGAAAAGGGTTTGGCAGAGGACTCACGTAAAGACGGTATTGATAAATTTTACTTTTGGCAGAGTAACGGGCATGGAAATCGTCCTCAACCTCTTCTGCCTTGGTAATGACAATATCTCCCGGCAGCACGCTTTTGGCCGCGTAAGGAACTTTTTCGGTGGGTATAGAACCATAGATAACAAATGAAATAACTTGCCGGTAAGCGTGGACTCCGGCATCCGTGCGTGCCGCTCCAAATACTGTTATCGGATGTCCAAATATTTTCCCAAGCTTTTCCTCTAGTACCTCCTGTACGGTAATGGCATTAGCCTGTCGTTGAAATCCGTGGTAGGCAGTACCGTCATAGGCAACCGTTAGCTTTAGTTTGCGACCCATCGTAAACCACCAACACACGCTATAACTATAAGGGCTACAACAAACGCCAGCCAGTCTCGCATATGATACTTGAGTTCTTTCATACGGGTCCGGTTTTCACCGCCCCGGTAACAGCGCGCCTCCATGGCTACTGCTAATTCATCAGCCCGTCGAAAGGCGCTTATGAATAAGGGTACCAATAAAGGGACCATATTTTTGACTCGCTGCAATATGTTGCCATGGATAAAATCTGCCCCTCTCGCGGTTTGCGCCTTCATAATACGGTCGGTTTCTTCCAGCAGGGTAGGTATAAACCGGAGGGCAATGGTCATCATCATAGCAATTTCATGGGCCGGTAAGCCAATGCGCCGAAACGGGCTTAATAGGTGTTCCACCCCGTCCGTCAATACGAGAGGAGATGTAGTAAGAGTGAGTATGGAAGCGATAATAATGAGTAATACCAGCCGGACCGTCATGAACAAAGCCTGCTGGAGCCCTTCCATCGTTGCGGTGAGTGGTCCTATGTTCAGGATTACCGTCCCTGGTGTAGAAAATATATGAACGCTGACGGTAAGCAGGATTAAGAGCCACAAAGGTTTTATCGAACGGGCTATATGCTTAATCGGCACTCCCGCTTTACTTATGATAAATCCGCTAAATAGTATAAGCAGTCCGTACGAAGAATAATTGCCTGCCAGAAATATTCCACCGAAAAACAGCAACGTAATGAATATTTTTATACGTGGATCCAATCTGTGAATAATTGAATTTCCTGGAAAATATTGTCCAAGGGTGATATCCGTCAGCATTTACCTTTTTCGCCCCCTTGCCGCCAAAATGGCATCTGTTGCTGCTTCTGGTGTAAGAGGCATACCTTCGACGGTTAGCCCCCGTTCCGACAGTTCGGCTAACAATGTGCATACACTTGGAACATCGACACCGGCGACAGCAAGTTTTTCTCGTCCATGGCGAAATACTTCCTGGGGTGGTCCATCCAGGCCGATCATTCCGTCATTCATTACGATCAGCCTGTCGGCCAGTTTAGCCACTTCCTCCATGCTATGAGACACAAGTATAACAGTGGTTTCCGTGGTTTTGTGCAACTCGAGAATTTGCTCCAGTATTTCTTCCCGCCCGCGCGGGTCGAGTCCGGCAGATGGTTCATCCAAAATCAAGTATTCTGGTTCCAAAGCTATGACTCCAGCTATGGCAACCCGCCGCATCTGTCCACCGCTAAGCTGAAAAGGAGATCGTTTGCCAAAGGCTTCCCTATCAAGCCCGACGAACTGTAAGGCGCTGGTCACTCTTCGTTCTACTTCCTCGGAACTAAGCCCAAGATTGCGCGGACCAAAAGCAATGTCTTCATAGATGGTTTCTTCGAAAAGCTGGTGTTCAGGATATTGAAAGACCATCCCCACTTTTCGCCGTGCGTTCCGTGCAGGCATCCCTTTTGCGTTAAGATCTATACCTTCCACCGAAACCGTTCCCTGGCTAGGTTTTAATATTCCATTCATATGTTGGACCAAGGTAGATTTACCTGAGCCCGTATGACCTATAATCCCAACAAATTCGCCTTGTTTAATTTCAAGGTTTATATTTTTTAACGCTGTTTGTTCAAACGGTGTTCCGGCCATATAGACATAGTTAACATCAGTAAATACTATGGACATAGCGCCTCCGCCAGCTCCTTGTTCGTTATAATCGTGTCTGGTAAAGACAGTCCTTTTTCCCGTAACCTCCATGCAACATCAGCGGCTACAGGAACATCCAATCCTAGTGTTTTTAGACGCTCAACCTGACTGAATACCTCAACAGGTGTGCCTTGAAGCGCCAGGCTTCCCTGATTTACTACCACAACTCTATGGGCATATACCGCTTCTTCCATAGCGTGTGTAATGTAAACGATGGTCATTCCTTTTTCGTTTAGGTTCTGTACTGTTTTCAGAACCTCTTTTCTGCCTACAGGGTCGAGCATAGCCGTAGGCTCGTCCAACACCAGGCACTTTGGCCGCATAGCAAGCATCCCCGCTATAGCTATTCTCTGTTTTTGCCCCCCGCTTAAACGATGCGGCGGGTGAAGCCGGTACTCCGTCATGTCGACCAATTGCAGGGCTTCATCCACCCTCCGTACGATTTCTGACGGTTCCACTCCCAGGTTTTCCGGTCCAAAAGCAACGTCTTCTTCAACGACAGCAGCCACTAATTGATTATCCGGATTTTGAAATACCATGCCCACGGTTTGACGGATTTGCCATAGGTAGGTTTCGGAATCCGTTGGGTGTCCGTTTACTAAACATTGGCCTGCTGTAGGTTGCAAGAGTCCGTTAAAGTGTTTGGCCAACGTTGATTTCCCTGATCCATTGGTGCCGATAATAGCAACAAATTCGCCGCTATGTATGGTAAGTGTAATATCTTTGAGGGCCGTTACTATTTCCCCGTCAGGACCGACATAACTATGCCCCAAATTTACAGTTTTAATCAATTCTTCCATGTCTGACTCCTTCAATTTGATCGCAGGGGATGCTCAGTCATGTTTTTTTACGCCCTATAGCAGGATAGGGCGACCTTGAGGTCGCCCCAGACTAAAAACAATATAAATGAAAACCAGGCGACCCGCCAGAATACCTGTCTTTGCCACCTGGGTCAAAACTAAACTAACTCCAGAATCACCATAGGAGCAGCATCGCCGCGGCGTGGCCCTAATTTTAATATTCTGGTATAACCACCCTGACGAGTCGCATATTTCGGTGCAACTTCATCAAATAATTTTGCGGTAACTTTTTCATCCACAATATACGATAACACTTGGCGACGTGCATGCAAATCGCCCCGTTTAGCCAATGTAATCATTTTTGCGGCTAATCCACTGACTTCCTTAGCTTTTGCCTCAGTTGTCTCAATACGCTCATGCGCAAAGAAGGAAGTCAACAAGCTGCGAAATAGTGCTTTGCGGGCACTGCTGTCGCGGCCCAATTTGCGGTAAAACATAAATTACCCTCCCCTCTTACTCCTCGTTTTCGGCCAGTGACAAGCCTAGTTCTTCCAGTTTCTTCTTGACTTCGTCAAGCGACTTACGACCTAGGTTGCGCACTTTCATCATGTCATCTTCACTTTTTTGAACCAGTTCAGCAACAGTATTAATACTGGCACGTTTTAAGCAGTTGTAGGAACGAACGGACAGTTCTAAATCTTCAATGGTCATTTCCATGGATTTGACGCCTTCTTCTTCCACTACTTCTGCAAAGGTACCATCAGTTATATCGTCTTCAGTAAAGTTGCCAACCATATTCTGGAATAGCTTCAGGTGAGCAACCAGTACACTGGCCGCTCTACTGACCGCTTCTTCAGGACGAATGCTGCCGTTGGTCCAAACTTCAAGTGTAAGTTTGTCATAGTCAGTTACATTGCCGACCCGGGTGTCAGTTACACTGTAGTTTACCCGAAGTATCGGCGAAAAGATTGAATCGATAGGTATTACACCTATAACGTGGTCAGGCTTTTTGTTTTTATCGGCGGAAACATAGCCCCGTCCGCGTTCTACTGTCAGTTCCATGCTGAGAGTTGCGCCGGTATCCAGGGTTGCAATGTGCAACTCTGGGTTAAGCACTTCCACGTCGCCATCACCGACAATATCACCGGCAGTGACTGCTCCTTCACCGCTTGCATCTATACGTACCGTTTTGGCTTCATCGCCATTCATGGTAAGATAGAGCTCTTTTAAGTTCAAAATAATATCGGTGACGTCTTCCCGAACCCCGGAAATAGTAGAGAATTCGTGAAGCACGCCGTCAATACGAACCGAGGTTACAGCAGCCCCCGGCAAGGATGATAAGAGTATCCGCCGCAAGCTATTACCCAAGGTAATACCGTATCCGCGTTCTAGCGGTTCACATATAAACTTACCGTAACGGTTGTCTTCACTAATTTCCACTATTTCGATTTTCGGTTTTTCGATCTCGATCATCCGGAAAAAACCCTCCTCTTTGCGCAAGCTAAAAAAGTTACGCCGCTTCCATTGTTGAGGGCAGATTAACGAGAGTACAATTCAACAATGAAGTGTTCTTGAATCGGAACATCAATTTCCTCCCGAGCAGGAAAACGCACTACTTTACCAGTAGCGTCCTGCGGCGACAATTCCAGCCACGCCGGAACAGTTTTGGTAGCCAAGGCTTCCAAATTTTCTTTCAAGAGTGGTGATTCTTTGCTGCCCTCTTTTACTTGAATTACAGCATCTGGCTTAACCAAGTAAGACGGAATATCTACCCGATGGCCATTTACCATGAAATGACCATGCCGTACCAATTGTCTTGCCTGAGTGCGGCTTGATGCAAACCCGAGCCGGAATACTACGTTGTCCAACCTTCTTTCTAACATTACAAGAAGGTTTTCCCCGGTAATCCCTTTTTGACGGTCAGCTTTTTCAAAGTATGCGTGGAACTGACGTTCTAAAACGCCATACATACGGCGAGCTTTTTGCTTCTCGCGAAGCTGAATTCCGTACTCAGATACTTTCTTTCGAGCCTGTTTTTGCCCATGCTGCCCCGGAGCATAACTGCGGCGGGAGAAAGAGCATTTATCGCTGTAACATCTATCGCCTTTTAGGTACAATTTAGCACCTTCGCGGCGGCATTGTCGGCAAACCGAACCTACATATCTTGCCATTCTCGTCTAACACCTCCCGAAATCCTTATACTCTTCTACGTTTAGGCGGACGGCAGCCATTGTGAGGAATGGGTGTAACGTCCTTAATAAGATTTACTTCCAACCCAGCCGCTTGGAGCGACCGAATAGCTGCTTCCCGTCCAGCTCCCGGGCCTTTTACAAATACTTCGATTTGTTTCATGCCATGTTCCATAGCTGCTTTTGCAGCTTGTTCCGCTGCCATTTGAGCTGCGAAAGGGGTGCTTTTTCGTGAGCCTTTAAAGCCCATACCACCAGCACTGGCCCAGGAAATAGCGTTGCCCTTAGAGTCAGTGATAGTAACAATGGTGTTGTTAAAAGTTGAACGAATATGAGCGACGCCATACTCGACGTTTTTACGTTCGCGACGTTTGGGTCTAACGGCTTTCTTTGTTGCCAAGCTTTATCCCTCCCTACTTTTTCCGTTTCGCACCGACCGTTTTCTTCGGTCCTTTACGTGTACGGGCATTGGTCTTAGTTTTTTGTCCCCGGACCGGTAACCCCATCCGGTGGCGTTTTCCGCGGTAAGAACCAATCTCAATCAAACGTTTAATGTTGAGTGATTCTTCACGACGAAGGTCGCCTTCTGTCTTATAATTCTTATCAATATTTTCCCTGATTTTGGAAACTTCTTCCTCGGTCAGATCACGTACTCGCGTTTCGGGATTAATTCCGGTAGCAGCCAAAACTTCTTTGGAAAGAGTAAGGCCTATACCAAAAATGTATGTCAATGCAATTTCTACCCGTTTATCGCGCGGTAAATCAACTCCGGCTATACGTGCCATTCAGCATGCACCTCCTAACCTTGTTTCTGTTTATGTTTTGGATTCTCGCAAATCACCATTACGTTACCATGACGCTTGATAATTTTGCACTTCTCGCATATGGTTTTGACCGACGGTCTAACCTTCATGTTTAAACCTCCTTAAATCCCGCGAAACCCTATTTATAACGGTAGGTAATACGGCCGCGTTTCAAATCATAAGGCGTCAGTTCAATAAGCACTTTATCACCCGGTAAAATCCGTATAAAGTGCATCCGAATTTTACCAGATATATGGGCCATTACGACATGCCCGTTATCCAGTTTAACTTGAAACATTGCATTTGGCAACGCTTCAACAACAATTCCTTCTACTTCAATAACATCTTGTTTGGACATGAGACTCCCTCCTCGTCCGCATCTCACTACTCTCCGGTGCACTCACAGGCTCTGAGTGCCTGACGAATGTCTTCATCAGTAACCTTCGCGCCAACCGTGAGTTTTTCTGCGACACTTTTATCAATTAACTCTAGGACACTGATGTGCCGGATATTTTTCATTTTGGGCTTGGCGATTCTGCGCTTCCGTCCATCCGCCAACCATACTCCATTGGGGACTTTTAGCCCTACAACAAGATAAGTGTTTCCCTTATCCCGCCCGGCGTTAGCACGTACCACCTGTCCTACGCTTACAACATCCACAGGCGCGCCCCCTATAGCTTGGTTAATATTTCCGGCCCGTCCGGAGTGATCACGATGGTATGTTCAAAATGAGCAGATTGCTTTTTGTCCGCAGTTACCACCGTCCACCCATCACTGAGGGTCTTTACTTCATGTGTTCCCATGTTAATCATCGGTTCAATTGCAAGTGTCATACCGGATTTCAAGCGTGGGCCGCGACCGGGATCACCAAAGTTTGGAATCTGCGGATCCTCATGCATATTGCGTCCAATACCATGCCCGACAAAATCGCGGACTACGCCAAAGCCGAATTTCTCGGCATGGCATTGAACCGCATGCGAGATGTCACTCAGTCGATTACCCACTATAGCTTGAGCGATACCCTTGTACAAAGATTCCTCGGTTACACCTAAGAGCTTTTGGACCTCGGCATCTACTTCACCAACGGGTACTGTAATGGCAGCATCACCATTATATCCATTAATTACCGTTCCGATGTCAATACTTACATTATCTCCACTCTTAAGCTTTCTTAATCCCGGAATACCATGAACCACTTCCTCATTTACTGAGGCGCAGATACTACCGGGAAAACCGTGATATCCTTTGAATGCAGGGACAGCCCCACTCCGTCTTATATATTCTTCAGCAAGTTCATCCAGTTCCTGCGTTGAAACCTCGGGTTTTACCGCTTTTTTCACTTCCGCAAGCGTTTTTGCTACAATCTTTCCGGCATCACGCATATACGCAAGTTCCCGCTCGGACTTAAGGATTATCATGCCCGGTCGCCTCGCAGGCTGTTTACAACATCGTCCAAAACTTTGTCAATAGGCTGTAATCCGTTTATCTCGGAATACAGTCCCTTATCACGATAGTAGGTGATAAGCGGCTCAGTTTGGTCTTGGTAAACTTCCAAGCGTTTGGCAACCGTCGCTTCCTGATCGTCAGCGCGTTGGTAAAGTTCAGCTCCGCATTTATCACAGGTTCCGCTAACTTTAGGAGCGTTGAGCACAACATGATACGTTGCACTGCACCCCTTGCAGATCCGTCGTCCGGTAATCCGGCGCACCAGTTCATCATCCGGTGCTGTGATATTAACAACACGTTCCAATTCAATCCCCAGTTCATTCAATGAAGAATCCAGCGCTGCCGCCTGCTCAAGTGTCCGGGGAAAGCCATCCAGTATGAAACCGGTCTGGCAGTCGGCTTTTGCAAGCCGCTCTTTTACGATACCGATAGTTACACTATCCGGTACCAGTTGTCCCGCATCCATGAATTCCTTAGCCTTCAGGCCCAGAGGAGTTCCCTCTTTTACCGCCGCCCGGAACATATCACCAGTGGAAATATGCGGAATACTAAATCTATCAACCAGTTTGGCCGCCTGAGTACCTTTTCCGGCCCCAGGGGGTCCCATCAATAGGATATACATTAGTCCGCCTCCCTACTTCATAAACCCTTGATAATGGCGCATCAGGATTAGCGATTCGATTTGTTTCATTGTATCGAGCGCTACACCTACCACAATCAAAAGTGCGGTACCTCCGAAATATATCCCTTGAATATTGGTTACCCACACAATTAAATTAGGCATTATCGCAATCAGCGCCAGGAATATTGCCCCTGCAAGGGTTATACGGGTCATAACGCGATCTAGATAATCAGCGGTAGGTTTACCTGGTCTAAGGCCTGGGATGAACCCGCCGTATTTTTTCATATTCTCTGCCATATCCGATATGTTTAAGGTAACCGCAGTGTAGAAGTACGTGAAAAAGATAATGAGTAGCGCATACAAAATTGTATTAAGCGCTGTACCCCACGCAAACCACTCTGCCAAAGTTTTGACCCAACTGACATTTATAAACTGAGCCATGGTTACCGGAAACATGAGCACGGATGACGCAAAGATTATTGGAATAACACCCGCTTGGTTAACCTTCAGCGGGATGTGTGAAGTATGGCCGCCATACATCTTGCGTCCAACCACACGTTTAGCATACTGTACAGGTATCTTGCGCTGGCCTTGCTGTATCGCAATTACGAATACGATCATGGCCACAGCAATGATAAAGAATAAAACGATATTAAAGATATTAACCGTACCGGCACTGAGATATTTGTACATTACCATCAAACCGTCCGGCAATCTTGATACTATACCGGCAAAAATAATCAATGATATACCATTGCCGATACCCTTATCGGTAATCTGTTCCCCTAACCACATCAGGAAGGTGGTACCTGCCGTCAGTGTCAAAGCAATAAGCAACATCGAACCAATGCTCTGGTTGAGAAGCGCTGATCTAAGGCCAAAGGCCATGCCAATCGCCTGAATAAAGCCCAAGAGTACCGTGCCGTAGCGGATAATCTGGGTGATCTTTTTCCGTCCCTCTTCGCCCTCTTTAGACCACTGTTCAAGCTTCGGCACAACTACAGTGAGTAGCTGCATAATAATTGAAGCATTGATATACGGGGTAATACTCATTGCAAACACTGAGAACTTGCTTAGTGCGCCACCGGAAATTAAGTCCATCAATCCAAATAAATTGCCTGATGTAAATAATTGTTCGATTGCTGCGGCATTAACCCCAGGCACTGGAATATGTGTTCCGGCCCTAAACACTAAAAACATAATCAAGGTGAACACGATTTTTTGCCTGAGCTCAGTAATCTTGAGTACATTCGACAGGGCTGAAAGCACTTAGATCACCTCAACTTTACCGCCAGCTGCTTCAATTTTTGCCGCAGCCGACTTGCTAAAACCACTCGCTATAACGGTAAGCGACTTTTCCAGTTCGCCGCAGCCGAGAATGCGAATGCCATCGCGCACATTCTTGATTACACCTGATTCGATCAAAAGAACAGGATCTACAACAGTGCCGTTTTCAAACCGGTTGAGTTCACGCACATTGATTTCGGTATATTCTTTTGCGAACTTATTGTAAAAGCCACGTTTCGGCAGACGACGGTAAAGTGGCATCTGACCGCCTTCAAATCCCGGACGTACACCGCCACCCGCACGGGCGTTCTGACCTTTATGACCCTTGCCTGCTGTTTTACCCAGGCCCGATCCAAGTCCTCTACCTACGCGGGTGCTTTTTTTCTTAGATCCGGGTGCCGGAGCTAATTCGTGCAATTTCATATTAGCACCTCCTTAAAACTAGTCTTGTACTTCAGTCACAGTGACAAGATGCTCCACCTTATGGATCATACCTCTTATCGGCTGAGTATCATCCTGAACAATCGAGCTATTTACTTTACCCAATCCCAGAGCCTTTACAGTGGCCCGCTGGTCTTCTGGTCTGCCAATTAAGCTTCTGGTAAGAGTAATTTTTAACTTTGCCATTTCTTTCTCCTCCTTAGCCCAATAGTTCCTGAACGGTTTTGCCGCGAAGTTCAGCTACACGTTCTGCTCGCTTCAACTGATCAAGCCCTTTTAAGGTTGCCCGAACCATGTTGTTGGCGTTTGAAGAACCAAGGGATTTAGTGAGAATATCATGGACACCGGCAAGTTCAAGTACAGCACGTACCGGACCACCGGCAATAACACCAGTACCTTCAGAAGCCGGTTTCAGCAGTACCCGTCCAGCACCAAAAATTCCTGTAATCTGATGCGGAATAGTCGTTCCGACAAGTGGAACAACGATTAGATTTTTCTTTGCATCTTCCACGCCTTTACGAATGGCCTCAGGCACTTCAGACGCTTTGCCTAATCCCATGCCAACATGTCCGTTACCGTCTCCGACAACAACCAACGCGCTAAACGAGAAGCGGCGACCGCCTTTTACTACTTTGGCAACCCGATTTATAAAAACAACTTTTTCTTTAAGGTCAAGATGCGAATACTCAATTTTGGCCATTGATTTCCCTCCTTTTCTAAAATTCGAGGCCCGCTTCCCGCGCTCCTTCAGCAAGAGCAGCCACTCTACCGTGATATATATAACCGCCACGATCAAATACTACTTGCTTGATTCCCTTTGCAGCGGCTTTCTTCGCTACAGCAGTGCCTACGGCCTTAGCAGCGCTAATGTTGCCGCCGTACTCTACTGCTTCACGAACATCTTTATCTAACGTGCTGGCCGCTACTAGCGTAGTTCCGGTCGAATCATCAATAATCTGCACGTACATATGTTTTAAACTGCGAAACACGTTAAGACGCGGTCTTTCAACCGTACCAGCCACCTTATTACGTAGCCTGAAATGGCGTTTTTTTCTTGCAAAATTCTTGTTTGCTTTACGCAGCAAGGTATTCACTCCTTTCTAGCAGTTTACTTCTTACCTTTACCGCCGGCTTTACCAACTTTGCGACGAACCACTTCGCCCTCATACTTAATACCTTTACCTTTGTACGGTTCAGGTTCACGATAGGAACGAATTTTCGCAGCAAGTGCGCCGACCGCTTCTTTATCAATGCCCGAAACAATAATTTTGTTTGGAGCAGGTACATCTAAAGCCAATCCTGTAGGCGGCTCTACTTCTACCGGATGAGAAAAACCAAGAGTCAAGTTAACCTTATTGCCAGCTTTTGCCGCACGATAGCCAACTCCGGCGATTTCCAAAGTTTTAGTGAAGCCTTGGGAAACACCGATAACCATATTGGCAATCAAGGTTCGGGTTAAACCGTGCATCGCTCTATGTTCTTTTTCATCAGTAGGGCGGGTCACTACAACAGTATTATCCTCAAGCTTTATCAGCATATCTTTGGACACTGTACGGTTGAGTTCGCCTTTTGGGCCCTTTACAGATACCACATTACCGTCGCCAATGGTGACAGTTACGCCAGCCGGAACAGCAATCGGCATCCTACCGATTCTCGACATGATTCTACCTCCTAGTCAAAACCTTATTACCAGACGTACGCGATAACTTCGCCGCCAAGACCTTCTCGACGAGCTTGCTTATCGCTCATAATACCCTTGGAAGTCGAAATAATTGCGATACCAAGACCACCAAGTACTCGCGGCAATTGGTCTTTTTTCGCATAAACCCTTAACCCCGGTTTGGAGATCCTTTTGATACCGGTGATAACTTTCTCACGGTTAGAGCCATATTTTAACCCTACCCGCAACACACCCTGCTTACTATCAGCAACCATTTCATAATCCTTTATAAAGCCTTCGATTTTAAGGATATCGGCAATGGACTGCTTTATCTTCGATGCAGGAATTTCGACTTTATCATGATAAACCGAGTTTGCGTTGCGAATACGCGTCAGCATATCGGCAATCGGATCGGTCATTACCATTAGACATAACCCCCTTTCGGTAATTCTACTACCAACTAGCCTTAGTTACTCCAGGAATTGCACCTTGATAGCTCAGTTTCCTGAAGCATATACGGCACATTTCGAATTTACGCATATAACCGTGCGGCCGGCCGCAAATTTTGCACCGATTATAGTGGCGCACCTTAAATTTGGGCTCAGCCTTCCATTTTTCAACCAGCGCCTTTTTGGCCACAGGTGTCCCTCCTTTTTTACGCGCTAAATGGCATTCCCATCAGCTTCAAAAGTTCCCTGGCTTCTTCATCGGAATTAGCCGTGGTAACGATGACAATGTCCATGCCGCGAATTTTATCTACCTTGTCGTACTCAATTTCCGGAAAAATCAGTTGTTCTTTAATCCCCAGTGTATAGTTGCCACGGCCGTCGAAAGCCTGCGGGTTTACGCCACGGAAGTCACGTACACGGGGAAGAGATACGTTGAGAAGCTTATCAAGGAATTGATACATCCGTTCACCACGCAGGGTAACTTTTGTACCAATCGGCATACCTTCACGAATCTTGAAGGACGCGATCGACTTTTTGGCTCTGGTTACAACCGGACGTTGACCGGCAATCATAGTTAAATCATTTACTGCAGCGTCGAGAACTTTGGGGTTGCCAACAGCCTCACCTACACCCATGTTTATAACTACTTTTTCTACTTTAGGAATCTGCATTACATTCTTGTAACCGAACTTTTCCATCATAGCCGGAGCTACTTCATTTAAAAATTTATCCTTTAATCTAGCCATAGAGCGTTACCTCCTTTCTGCGCGATTACTTGTCTTTGTCAACAACTTCGCCGCATTTTTTACAAGCGCGGGCGATTTTACCACTAGCAAGAACCGATTTCTTAATACGGGTGGGCTTATCGCAAGCCGGGCAAATCAACATAGCTTTTGCTGAGCATAAAGGAGCTTCTTTTACCAAAATTCCGCCTTGCGGGGACTTCTGGGTTGGTTTCGCATGACGCTTAACCTTGTTGACTCCTTCAACAACGATTTTGCCTTTCTTCGGCAGTGCTTCTATAATCTTGCCTTTTTTGCCTTTATCCTTACCGGACAATATAACAACTGTATCGCCTTTTTTGACGTGCAGTTTATTAGTCTCGGACATGCTGTAGGACACCTCCTTTTACACCTAGATTACTTCCGGTGCCAACGAAATGATCTTCATGAAGTCTTTTTCACGCAATTCACGGGCAACTGGCCCAAAAATACGCGTGCCACGTGGGCTCTTGTCTTCCTTTATAATCACCGCGGCATTTTCATCAAAACGAATATATGAGCCGTCCACACGGCGCAAGCCTTTGCGCGTACGAACCACAACCGCTTTTACCACGTCACCTTTTTTTACCACTCCACCTGGGCTGGCATCTTTTACCGCCGCTACAATAATATCGCCAATATTGGCATACCGGCGATACGAACCGCCAAGCACCCTGATGCACAGGACCTGCTTAGCTCCGGTATTGTCAGCAATATTAAGGATGGTTTCTTGTTGGATCATCGCTTATCCCTCCTTCGCACACAGAGAATAGAAAGCCGTTCTTCGCCTAATTACTTGGCTCGTTCTATGACTTCCACAACCCGCCAGCGTTTGTCTTTCGACAACGGCCGGGTTTCCATTATCTTTACAGTATCACCCACATGAGAGTCATTATTTTCATCATGGGCTTTAAACCGATCGGTCATCTTTACGGACTTATTATAAAGCGAATGCCGCTCCAGACGTTCTACTGCAACAACGACTGTTTTTTGCATTTTATCGCTAACAACTTTACCGATTCGAACTTTGCGCTCGTTTCTTTCCGTCACCTTGTACCAGCCCTCCTTCCGGTTCGTCTTATCAAGCAATTTATCATGGCGTACAGTTTAGCATTAAGCTTGTTTTGCTTGCTGCACTTCACGTTCACGCTGAATAGTCTTTATGCGGGCGATTGATTTCTTGACTTCCTTAATCCGCATGGGATTTTCCAGTTGACCGGTAGCAAGCTGAAACCTAAGGTTAAACAACTCGTCCTTTAGTCCTGATAATTTCTGGTCAAGTTCGGCAGCGCTCATGTCGCGGATGTCTTTAACCTTCATCTGCTTCACCCACTTCTTCCTGAACTTTCGGCAGTTCATCACGTTTGACGAACTTAGTTTTGATCGGCAATTTGTGAGCAGCCAAACGCATAGCTTCTTTAGCTACTTCTTCAGGCACGCCTGCCAATTCGAACATTACACGGCCCGGTTTAACTACTGCCACCCAGTATTCAGGCGAACCTTTACCACTACCCATACGAGTTTCAGCAGGTTTTGCAGTAATCGGTTTATCCGGGAATATTTTAATCCAAACTTGGCCGCCACGTTTAATGTAACGAGTCATAGCAATACGGGCTGCTTCGATTTGGCGATTGGTGATCCAAGCTGGCTCAAGAGCCGCTAAGCCGAATTCACCATGGCTAACGGTGTTTCCGCGTTGTGCTTTACCGGTCATGCGACCGCGAAATTGCTTGCGGTGTTTCACCCGCTTCGGTATAAGCATTATTCCTCGCTCCCTTCACTAGCGACGGCAGCGTGTTTAGCAGGCTCAACCTTTTTAGCTTCAGGTAATACCTCACCTTTATAAATCCAAACCTTTACTCCGATAAGGCCATAGGTGGTGTGAGCTTCTGCTGTGCCATAGTCGATGTCGGCCCGCAAAGTATGCAGCGGAATACTGCCTTCACGCGCGCTTTCGCTACGTGCAATTTCAGCGCCGCCTAAACGGCCGCCTACCATAATTTTAATTCCTTTAGCACCCATTCTGATGGTACGGCCAATGGATTGTTTCATCGCCCGACGGAAAGCAATCCGTCGTTCCAGTTGTGCGGCGACATTTTCTGCAACCAAGGTTGCATCCATTTCAGCCTGCTTTACTTCAGCAATGCTAACGTCAATCACTTTATCTGAAAGCTTTTTGAGATCGTTTTTAAGGGATTCAATTCCTGAACCGCCCCGTCCGATAACCATACCTGGTTTTGCGGTATGAATAGTGACTTTAACACGATTGGCAGCGCGTTCTATCTCAATCCGGGCTATCCCGGCAGCAAACAGCTTTGCTTTCACAAATTTACGAATCTTGATGTCTTCGTGAAGGTTCTTAGCATAATCTTTATCAGCGAACCATTTTGCGTCCCAGCTTTTAATGATGCCAATCCGAAGACCATGGGGATTTACTTTTTGACCCACTTTTTTCCCTCCTTCGCCGTTATCTTTCTTTTACAACCAATGTAACGTGACTACTGCGTTTCAAGATTTTAAACGCCTGCCCACGGGAACGCGGATGAATGCGTTTCAGGGTAGGGCCTTGATCGGCATAGGCAGCGGCTACAAATAATTTATCGGAATTCATATCAAAATTGTGCTCTGCATTGGCAACGGCTGACTTCAACACTTTTTCTACCACTTCTGACGCAGCTTTCGGCGTATACTTCAGAATAGCATATGCTTCGCCAATGCTCTTACCGCGAATTAGATCAATAACAATACGCACTTTGCGCGGTGCAATCCGCACATATCTCGCAACTGCTTTAGCTTCCATGTACGAACCTCCTCTCGGCTACTATCTTAACGATGTTGACCTCTCCGTACCGCCGTGACCTTTATAGGTACGGGTCGGTGCGAACTCACCCAGTTTATGTCCAACCATATCTTCCGTCACATACACCGGAACATGCTTACGACCGTCATGCACAGCAATGGTATGTCCGACAAAGCTTGGGAGTATGGTGGAAGAACGCGACCAAGTCTTTACAACCTTCTTCTCATTCTTAGCGTTCATAGCTTCTACTTTTTTCAGCAGGCTTTCATGAACAAATGGTCCCTTTTTTATCGATCTGGACACCTTACAGGCCTCCTTTCCCTATCCCTTATTTCGTCCTTCTTTTAACAATCAACCTGTCAGAAGCCTTGCTACGGCGGGTCTTGGCACCCATAGCATGTTTACCCCATTTGGTAACCGGATGCTTACGGCCAACTGGCGACCTGCCTTCACCACCGCCATGCGGATGGTCAATCGGGTTCATCGCAACGCCGCGATTAGCAGGGCGTATACCCATCCAGCGCGAACGACCGGCTTTACCGATAGTGATATTTTCATGTTCAAGGTTTCCAACTTGGCCGATGGTTGCTCTACAATTCACATGTACTTTGCGAAGCTCGCCGGAAGGCAATCTGAGAAGAGCGTGTTCGCCTTCTTTTGCCATCAACTGAGCGGAAGCTCCGGCACTGCGTACCATTTGAGCACCTTTACCAATTTTAAGCTCGATATTGTGAATCTGAGTACCAACCGGAATGTTTTTGAGCGGCAATGCATTCCCTACTTTAATATCCGATTCCGGACCACTTGTAACAACATCGCCCACTTTCAATCCGTTGGGAGCCAGTATATAGCGCTTTTCGCCGTCAGCATAATTAAGAAGAGCAATCCGTGCACTGCGGTTCGGATCATATTCGACGCTGGCCACCTTTGCCGGGACTCCGTCCTTCATACGCTTAAAATCAATAATTCTATAGAGGCGCTTGTGTCCGCCGCCCTGATGCCGAACAGTCAGCCGTCCTTGCTGGTTACGACCAGCATGTTTTTGCAGGCGTTCGGTTAGAGAGCGTTCCGGTTTATCAGTAGTAATTTCATCGAAACTAGCTACCGTCATAAACCGTCGTCCTGGCGCGTATGGTTTAAAGGTTTTTACTGCCATTTTTGTCCCTCCTTCAACCTGGTATTATAATCCTTCGAAGAACTCAATGGTTTGGCCCGGAGCCAATTTTACAATGGCTTTTTTGTAATCCGGACGTTTCCCTTGGGTTCTTCCCATCCGCTTGGTTTTTCCCATGACGCGGATGGTATTTACGACAAGCACTTTCACTTTGAATATCTGCTCAACTGCTTGGCGAATTTCCACTTTATTGACCTTCAACGGCACAATAAAAGTGTATTTATTGTCCTGCATCATGCTGGTGGTCTTTTCAGTAATCAGAGGGCGGATAAGAATATCGCGCGCGTTAGACATTACGCCAACACCTCCTCTATCTTGCTGACCGCATCCTTGGTAATAAGAACTTTGCCATGATACAAAAGATCATATACATTCAGTCCTTGAGAGGTAATATTCTTTACACCTGGAATATTGCGGGATGATTTATCAACATTGTCGATGTATTCGGCAGTGATAATCAAAGCTTTCTCCCCGGAAACTTTCAGGCTGTCAAGCATTGAGACAACACTTTTCGTTTTCGGTTCGCTAAAGTTGATATCCTCCATTACCAGAAGTTCACCAGCCATTACTTTTGCGGACAAAGCAGACTTTAATGCCAGTCTGCGCGCTTTACGCGGCATTGAAAAAGCGTAGCTGCGCGGGTGCGGACCAAATACGGTACCGCCTCCCACCCAAAGTGGCGAACGAATGGTACCTGCACGGGCACGGCCAGTTCCTTTTTGTTTCCAAGGCTTTCTGCCCCCGCCGCGAACCATAGCTCTGGTTTTAGTAGCCGCAGTACCAAGACGCTGGCTGGCCAGCTGCATTACAACAGCTTGGTGAAGAACAGCTTCGTTGACGTCTGCGCCAAATACACTTTCGTTTAATTCTATCTCACCGGTAGTTTTGCCGGTGATATCATACACTGCTACTTTCGGCATATGCATACATCCTCCTTTCACGATCCACTATCCGGATCATTTCATCGGTTTAACAGTATTTCTTATTACTACCAAGCCGCCCTTAGGTCCGGGAATAGCACCTCTAACCAGGATAAGGTTCCGTTCAACATCTACCTTTACTACAGTTAAACGCTGTACGGTAACTTTATTGCCACCCATCCGACCTGGAAGCTTCTTACCTTTAAAGACCTTACCGCCGCCGCCGCTCATACGCGAACCGATAGTACCAGGTTCACGATGCGACTTGGAGCCGTGAGCCATTGGACCGCGTCTAAAATGATGGCGTTTAATGCCGCCGGCAAATCCTTTGCCTTTAGCAGTACCAGTTACATCAATCATTTCGCCTTCCGCGAATACATCGACGCCAATGCTGTCACCTACGTTATAGTCGGGTGCATCAGCTAACCGAAGTTCCCGGATGAACTTAACAGGTTTAGCACCTGTCTTGGCAAAATGTCCTTTCATCGGCTTGGTAACTTTTTTATCTTTAACAGTGCCAAACCCCAGCTGCACCGCATTATAGCCGTCGCTCTCGATAGTTTTATTCTGAAGTACAACGCTAGAACCGGCTTCAACAACCGTAACAGGTACGACTTCGCCTTGGGCGGTAAAAATTTGCGTCATACCAAGTTTTTTTCCTAAAATTCCTTTAGCCACTACTGCCACCTCCTCTTACAGCTTGATCTCAATATCCACACCGGCCGGCAAGTCAAGACGCATTAGCGCATCAACTGTCTTCGGTGTCGGCTCAATGATGTCAATAAGGCGTTTGTGGGTACGCATTTCGAATTGCTCACGGGAATCCTTATTAACATGCGGTGAACGCAGGATAGTGAAAATATTCTTTTCGGTAGGAAGTGGAATGGGCCCGGAAACAAACGCTCCCGTCCTCTTCGCTGTATCCACAATTTTAACTGCACTCTGGTCGAGCGCCTTATGATCATATGCTTTTAAGCGAATTCTGATTTTCTGTTGCTTAGCCATAGTATTTCCTCCTTATCGCCCGGTTTCTTGAACTGGACATTCTCCATGGAAATTTCCCTCTATTTATTCAGGCAACCTTCCATGTCATCGCATCCATGCCTTTCATTTGGATAGGGGCGATGATTGGTCGCCCCATCCTCCTGAAATCATTCCGATTAAAATTACTCGTTGATTGCGGTTACAACACCGGCGCCAACGGTACGGCCGCCTTCGCGGATAGCGAAACGCAGACCTTCTTCAATTGCGATCGGCGTAATCAGCTCAATCGACATCTGAATGTTGTCGCCAGGCATTACCATTTCTACACCTTCCGGCAGGTTTACCACACCGGTTACGTCTGTCGTTCTGAAATAGAACTGCGGACGGTAGTTGGTGAAGAACGGTGTATGACGACCGCCTTCTTCCTTGGACAGTACGTATACTTCACCTTTGAACTTGGTATGCGGTTTAATCGAACCCGGTTTTGCCAATACTTGGCCGCGTTCGATTTCTTTACGTTCTACACCACGCAGGAGCGCTCCGATGTTGTCACCGGCTACTGCCGAATCCAACAATTTACGGAACATTTCTACGCCGGTAATTACAGTGTTTTTCGGCTTTTCGGTCATACCGACGATTTCTACGGTATCTCCCACTTTTATGCTACCGCGTTCTACACGTCCGGTTGCTACCGTACCACGGCCGGTAATGGTGAATACGTCTTCGACCGGCATAAGGAACGGTTTATCGGTAGCACGTTCCGGAGTCGGAATGTACTCGTCAACAGCATCCATTAGTTCGAATATTTTACCGCACCATTGGCAGTCGCGTTTGGCACAGCCGCATTCCAGCGTTTTTACAGCCGAACCGCTGATTACCGGAATGTCGTCGCCTGGAAATTCATAGCTCGAGAGAAGTTCACGAACTTCCATTTCTACTAATTCCATAAGTTCAGCGTCATCAACCATGTCCGCTTTGTTCAGGAACACTACCATTGCCGGTACGCCTACTTGGCGGGACAAAAGAATGTGTTCACGGGTCTGCGGCATCGGGCCGTCAGCTGCACTTACTACAAGAATCGCTCCGTCCATCTGAGCCGCACCGGTGATCATGTTCTTTACATAGTCAGCATGTCCCGGGCAGTCAACGTGAGCATAGTGACGTTTTTCGGTTTCATACTCAACGTGAGCCGTGTTTATGGTTATACCACGTTCTCTTTCTTCCGGCGCTTTATCGATGGAATCATAAGCCATGAACTCAGCACCACCGACTTTAGACAGCGTCAGCGTGATCGCCGCTGTTAGAGACGTCTTACCATGGTCAACGTGACCGATGGTTCCAATGTTTACGTGCGGCTTATTTCTTTCAAACTTTTTCTTTGCCATTTTACAAACCCCCTACCACAATAAAATACCCAATAGGTCGTACTAGCATTTTACAAATCTGAGTTATTCTACTTCCGCTACCAAATTCCTGCATGCGACTATTTTTTATTTAACACCGTTCCACCCATAAAAAAACAAGGCTAATTTCATATAAATGAAAAGACCGCGCAAGCTGCGCGGTCTTAATAATTTATTTGGTGGCGGCGCAGGGATTTGAACCCCGGACACTGCGGGTATGAACCGCATGCTCTAGCCAACTGAGCTACGCCGCCAATGGAGCTAGTGACCGGGATTGAACCGGTGACCTTATCCTTACCAAGGATACGCTCTACCGACTGAGCTACACCAGCATATTAATAGTGAACCCTAGTGTGATTCACCCAGAATTAACATGGTTGCGGGGGCAGGATTTGAACCTACGACCTTCGGGTTATGAGCCCGACGAGCTGCCAGCTGCTCCACCCCGCGATGTACACCTCGGTTATCGCTAGCCTTAGCAATAATCGTTGTCAATAAATAAGTGGTGGAGGGGGCTGGATTCGAACCAGCGAAGGCGAAGCCGGCAGATTTACAGTCTGCTCCCTTTAGCCACTCGGGAACCCCTCCATATATGGAGCTGGCGAGAGGAATTGAACCCCCAACCTGCTGATTACAAGTCAGCTGCTCTACCAATTGAGCTACACCAGCACACTCACCTTTTCACATGACGAAATTTATTATATAACATTGTATATGTTATGTCAATAGCTTTTTTTTGCTTCCATCGTCTGTTGCGATCAGCAAGCCCCTATCGCCTGACAAGATGTAAGTTTAGCATATTCCTTTATCAATAGCAATAGGTATTTTTTTTGATACCACAAGGTTACGCATAATAAAAGTAAAAATAAGACAGCACCGCCAGCGCAATGCGGTAATACGCAAAAGAAGCCAGCGTGGATTTATTCAAGAAGCGTAAAAACCATACGATAGACGCGTAAGCCACTACAAACGCAACTACAAAACCAATCGAAATCATCTGTAAGTCAGCCACATTCAGCTGGCTTAAGCTTTTTAGTAAATCATAACAGCATGCCACAAACATCAATGGAACTGCAATAATAAAAGAGAACTCGGCCGCCGCCGTACGACTCATTCCAAAAAATAACCCCCCGGAAATGGTTGAACCGGAGCGGGAAAATCCCGGCCATAATGACAGTACCTGAAACAAACCAACAAAGAAGGCTTGCCGCAATGACATATCTTCAATTTGCCTCGTTCTAGGGCGTCCGGCCATTTTTTCTGCAACCAGCATTAATACGGCTCCCATCACTAACCCGATAATTACTGTTAAGGGAGAAAATAAATACGCTTTTATAGGCTTATGCAACAAATACCCTATCGCCATCACCGGAACAATAGCTACCGCCACATGAAATATTGACAGATTTCCGGTTACACTTACTCTTCTAAAGTCAAACATTCTTTTAAACTTGCCCCAATATAAAATCAGCACCGCCAATATAGCCCCCAACTGAATAAACACCTCAAAAACTTTAGACGCCTCACTCTCAAACCCCAGCATAGATCCCACCAAAATCATATGCCCTGTCGAAGAAACAGGCAGAAATTCGGTCAAACCTTCCACAATACCAATAATCACAGCAATAATGCTATCGCTCATATCAATCTCTCCCTCCCATAAGATAACATTTCCTATTATACACCATTCCCCTGCGAACACACACAAGGTAGTTTAACGAAAAATGCTCCCTTTATATACCGGTTTATCCTTTACAATATGAACCTGATGTTCCTTGTCCATAAAAGCAACAAAAACTTCTTCTAAAGCATTATATTGACTTTTCAGAATACCAATTTGAGCGTCGGAGAACCCCAGACTGCGGAGAGTCTGTTCGTCAATCTGCTTTTCGATTATGACCGGAAATAGAATGCGGTTTGCGGCCACAGTAAGATTCACTTGGCAAGGTTTTATAGGCAAATACTCAGATTTTTTCAGTACGCTAAGACGACCATTCGGCTCTAGCACAGCCAGTTCCACTTCAGTAATATCAAAGACATCCTTTTCTCGCAATAATTGTAAAACAGTTTCGACTGTTATCCTCACTTTACACAGGCGTTCTTTTATAATTTGCCCGTTTTCCACCACTACTACGGGTTCAGACGTTAAATTTTTGTACATGCCCCGTGACTTTACCGACACCCATGAGAGCGCAACTTGAAATAGCGCTAAAAGAGCCAATGCAACCAGTACACGTCCCAGCTCAATACGGGAATCGGCAATACCGGCTCCGGCTACCGTACCCGCCGTTACCGACACAACAAAATCAACAGCCGTCAGTTCCCCTAAATGGCGTTTTCCCATTACAAGCCATATTGCGATCATAAACGACAGGGTGGCTACTACGCTAAATGCAATGTTACCTAAGCTTCCCATAGTATATCCTCCTGCTAACCTCAGGCTTAGTTTCGGTACACGCAGGTTGTTTCATGTATCAAAAAATAATAGCAAACTTTGACAAACGAATAAGGATACCTAACTTCTATCGTTAAGTATCCCCCACTGTCACAAAAGTACTGAATTTAATTACCGCGTCCCCCGCCGAAACCCTTTAACTCGTCCAACATCTCTTTATTCAGCCCTGCCAGCCCATTACACAATCCATTCATATCCGTATCTTCACCGCGATTCTCCAAATACCGTTCTAATTTACGTTTAACTCGCTGCAAAGCATTGTCGATGGATTTTACATGCCGGTCCAGTTCAGCTGCGATTTCCTGGTATGACTTACCGTCCAGATAGGACATAAGTACTTTCCATTCCAGGTCACTGAGAATTTCCCCCATTTTCTCCTCAATATCAACAAATTCCTCTCTGCTGATAACGAGTTCCTCAGGATCCGCAACTTTAGCACCGGAAAGGACATCGAGCAATGTCCGGTCGGAGTCTTCATCGTAAATAGGCTTATTGAGAGAAACATACGAATTAAGAGGAATATGTTTCTGTCTTGTGGCGGTTTTTATCGCCGTAATGATTTGACGTGTAACGCAAAGCTCGGCAAACGCACGAAATGAAGCCAGCTTATCATTGCGAAAATCACGAATGGCCTTATATAAGCCAATCATACCTTCCTGGATAATATCTTCACGATCTGCTCCAATCAAAAAGTATGACCTGGCTTTGGCACGGACGAAATTGCGGTATTTATTAATCAAATACTCCAGTGCGACAGTGTTGTCATTATCCTTGGCATCGATAACAATTTGTTCATCAGTCATGTTCTCAAAACAAACGTACACGTCGCGTTGGGTATTGGCCCGCATCAAATCGCCCCCACTTCTAATATTACCAATCCTACTTAAAAATAAAGTGCACTAAAAACGGTTAGTGCGCTTATTTATACAGCATGTATACATGCGTTTTACATCAAAATTATACCTTACTGACACCTTGTAGTCAAGCTAATCTTAGGATGGGGCTAAAAGCGGCGGCGTCTCATCTCATCCAGCTTTTCCATTACTTCCCGACTTACACAGCCACCAATTTCCCGACGTCGCCGATTGAGTACAGAGTCGGTATAGCCATCTCGCAAAAGTTTATCCGCCTTACGTACATCACTTAAAAGCTCTCTGGCGGGAATGCGCCAGGCTCCTACGCCGAAAATTGTCATTTGCTCCGCTCCGTCAGAGGTAACAACATAAACCGCTTCTCCTTGCCGAACAAGCTGATAGGCTGTTTTTTCAATATAACTGTCCGCTGTTTCCCCTTCTTTCGTAAACACCACTTCCAGGTGTCCGGGGACAGCCTCGATTACCGAACGGTCTCCGGCCGTGGCATGCGCATCAAAGACAATAACAATAATATAATCCTTATATGCACCGTAACCAGAAAGAATATCTACCAGTTTATCTCTGGCATGCTCCAGGTTATCCTTAAGCGTGATTAATTCCGGCCAAGCGTTAATTACATTATAACCATCCACCAGCATAAAGTCTGCCACTTAATTCTCCTCCACCTGCTTTGGCAAATCCGGAACGTTAGGATGCACTGGTACTATCGCTGTGCCTATTTTGACAATTTGGTCCTCCGGCGAATAGGTATCAATAGCCAATATTTCACGTTTTATTTCCGCCCCTCCGCTCAGAACACTCCGAATGGTAGTAACTTCAAAGCCTGGAGCACCCGGCTTTTCTATCTTTGTTTTTCCTTTTGGCAAAGTAGGATCGGGTATTTTTTTTACTTCGGGTTGTATTACGCGGCGATTAGCGGTAACGATTTCCACCTTCTGCTGCATGCTTTTCCTGCCGACAATTCCTACCGCCAACATAGTCCCCTTCGTTTCCGCCACAAGCATTACGGGAAATTCCCGGCTATTCTTAAACTTAAAATCTAAAACTCCGTAATAAACGGTAGCGTCGCGTCCAAGTGCCACATATCCAAGCGGTTTTGAGTGATTGGTGCGTTCCACAATCGTCATATTTCCGAGCAAAGCCGCATTGTACAAGGTGGAAGAAACCTGACAAACCCCACCGCCTACACCGGGAACATATTCCCCATTAATAATTTCCATAGCATCTTTAAACCCGAATTTTTTTTCGCGCGGCCCGACGACATCATTAAAAGAGAATACTTGTCCGGGGTTTAGAATATAGCCATTCAGTTTGCTTGCCGCAAGTCTCACATTCGCGGAACGCTCGACATCGCCTGCGGTAAAGTAAGTAACAAAACTGGCCAGGATGGTGTCCAACCCGTCCGCTTGCATACCGGCACGCGATACTTCAGGATACAGGAGCATAACAGGCAACGGCTGCCGTTCTACCGGGTATTCCAGGGCGGCTAACACCTGCTTTTTTACAATGTCAACCTCAAGGCGCTGCCCGATTTCTTCTGCAATAACTTCTCCCGTCAATATACTTATCGTAGCATTTTTAGGCTCACGATCAATACTCCGTCGCCACCTGTCAACTAACGCCTCCAGCTTGGCCTCATTGTAAATCATGCGCCCCTTAACATTATACCCCTTAACAGCCGCCAGTCCAATGTTCCACGACCGTTCCACCCATGAACCGGACCGCCCAAAACCCCGGATTTCATCAGCAGTTGCCTCACTATCTAGCGCAAAATCAATATCGGCAGCCTCCACACTATACAATTGATCCCCATAATAAAACTCTGCATTTTGTCCTATATGCTCTTGTTGCCATTCCGATATAAGAGCAACAAGTTCCCCCCCGGATTTCCCTCCGACCGGAATACCTTCAAACGAAACACCGGCATAAACTTCCTGCTGGTACAGGTAACGGACGCAAAGCGCCCCAACGGCAGCAGCAACGATAGCGATCACCGCTATGATAAGCCACCGCTTCTTATTCATACCTTTTCTTCTCTTTGTCGAAAAATCTCGTAAAGCAATAGCGAACACGCCACCGAGGCGTTAAGCGAAGATACTTTTCCCACCATAGGTATTTTAACCAAAAAGTCGCAGGCTTCCTTGGTCAAACGGCTCAAGCCCCTTCCTTCACTGCCTACCACTAAAAGCACCGGTCCTTTAAGGTCGGCCTGATAGTAGCTTTTTTGTCCGTCCATATCCGCGCCAATCACCCATAAGCCTGCCTTTTTCAAGCGTTCAAGAGTCTGGGCGACGTTTCCAATCCGAGCCACCGGTACATATTCCACCGCCCCGGCTGAAGTCTTGGCTACCGTAGCGGACAACGGGCAACTGCGTCGTTTGGGAATCAAGACACCATGTACTCCGGCCGCTTCCGCAGTTCTCAGGATTGCGCCCACATTGTGCGGATCTTCAATTTCATCCAACAGTACAAGGAACGGCGGCTCGCCTTGCTGCTTTGCCTTCGCTAATATATCTTCCAGTTCAACATACGCGACCGGTGCAACCATAGCCACGACCCCTTGGTGCCGAACCCCCTCGGCCAAGCTGTCCAGCTTGCCCTGCTCCACTTCCTGAACCACCAAACCTTTGGCTCTAGCCAACCCCACAATTTCTTTCAGTGATCCCTGCCGTTCCCCTTTAGACACCAACAGCTTGTTAATTGTCCTGCCACCTTTAAGCGCTTCCATAACACTATTTCGTCCCGCAACATAATCATCGGCCATACGGCACCTCCTAGTAAGGTTCATTGTTATTTTTTGCGTTATTTTTTAATTTATATGCACCGTTCGACAGTATACGACTGAATCCATAGAGTAAGAAAACCGGGGTTATCCCCGGTTTATATCCCCTTGTTTAAAGAAGCCAACCGGCCACAGGTTAATGCTCCTTCACTGCAATAATTATCGGTCACACAGGTTGGTCCCGCTTTTTTAAACAATACTGGGGCAACTTTTTGCACCTCAGCCAACATTTGATTCGCCATCTGGCGAATTTCCCATTGGGCCCGGGCGCAACAACGCAACGCAAAAAAGTTATGTAAGGACCTGGCATTCATTGTCACCACAATTTTCGTCTCCGTAGCATTTGCCAGGCAATAGCGGGCGTCTTCCTGATGTACTCCGAGTTCGATCAATTCATCATACGTATTTCGAATATTCTCCATCAAAGCGTTAAATTTTTCAGTTGCTTCCGGTTTTGCCGCAATCGAAGGAGGTACTATGTATTCAAAGTCGTGCTCCTTGACATATCGCTGCGACTGCTGCGAATACGAAGCAATGCGGTGACGCACCAGTTGGTGGGAAAGTGTTCTTGACACACCTTCTATAGCAAACGTAAAGCTCACATGTTCTATCGTCGACAAATGCCCAGTAGTTACGATTCGATCCAACAACGTGGCAATTTGCTTTTCCGACATAGTCTCCGTCAATTCCTCAGCCCCTGCAGAGGAATAGCATAGCCGTGCGGCGGCAGCAGCCACGCGTTCCGGCTCCGGCGTATGACTCAATAATTTTACTTTCATCTATTTTCACCCTTATTATCGTCATTATTTTTTAATTTCCGGGAAATATGGATAAAACATTGTTCCGCAATGTCGTTTATTCGTTCCTGCTTACCCTCCAGGAACAAATAACCCAACAATGCTTCAAATCCTGTGCTGGAACGATAATCTGCGACAGAGGCACTCTTTGGCACACTGGATTTCGCATTACGGCCCTTGCGGATAATCTCCATTTCCTGCTCCGTCAGGTCTTTCTCCATTTGGCGAAGTGCATACGCCTGAAACGTCGCCGAAACCATTTTTGCCCCATAACTATGCAATATCCGCACTTTATTCTGCTCATAGCTCAACAACCGGTTTCGTACATACAAATTGAAAACCGCGTCACCAATATAAGCCAGCACAAGAGGCGGCAAACGTTCCGGCTTTATTTCCTTCCCCTTGGCTGAGGGGTTTCCTTCGTTGATCTGCTCCAGTGTCTTATGCATTGCCCATTCAAATTGGTCAAATTTCACCGTTTTTTCCACCTTGCTCCTTGCGGCGAATCCTCGATAACATACCCTAATTCACCTAAACTATCCCGTATAGCATCTGCCTCAGCCCAGTCCTTTCTTTTTCTAGCATCCTGGCGCAGAGAAACGATAATATCGAGAAGTTTACCGACTTCTTCCTGATTTGTATCAGCCGGGGAATTTTCCCGGCTAACAGGTTTTGCCACGCCTTCGAAGGACAAGCCCAGTACATCCGCAAGCTCCCGGTAAATGCTTGCGACTTTAGCAAGAATTTCGTCGTCACAGACAAATTTCCCTGCCATTGCACCACTATAAAATATATTAATCTCCCGGGACAAACCAAAGAGTACGCTTACCGCCAAAGCCGTGTTAAAGTCGTCATCCATCGCTGCCGAAAACTCTTCTCTGGCTTTTTCCGCTGCATTCAAAAGCGTTTGATTTTCCACTCCCGGCCCTTTTTTAAGTTCTGCCGCCTCCAAATATTTTAAGTTCGCCGCCGCACCGGACAGCCGCCCCAGACTGCGAACAGCCTCCGCTAGCTGATCATCACTAAAGTTTAACGGACTACGATAATGGGTTGACAGGATAAAGAACCGGACAACCTCTGCCGGATACTGCTCTAAAATGTCTTTTACCAAGAAAAAGTTTCCTAATGATTTGCTCATTTTTTCTTCGTTCATGGTAATAAATCCGTTATGCAGCCAATACCGGACAAAAGGAGCTTTCCCAGTACAGCCTTCCGACTGGGCAATTTCGTTTTCGTGATGCGGAAAGATCAAATCACTGCCGCCACCATGAAAATCAAACTCTTCACCCAGATACTTAAGCGACATGGCAGAACATTCAATATGCCAGCCCGGGCGTCCTTCTCCCCAAGGACTGGACCATGAAGGTTCACCAGGTTTTGCTTTTTTCCAAAGGGCAAAATCCATCGGGTGATTTTTTCTTTCGTCCACTTCTACCCTGGCTCCAGCTTTCATGTCTTCCAGCCCGCGCCCGCTAAGCTTACCATACTCCTCAAAAGCGCCGACGCTGTAATATACATCTCCGTCTATCTCATAGGCAAAGCCTTTTTCTATTAACTTCTTCACCATATCAATAATCTCAGGCATATGTTCGGATACGCGAGGATAGTGATACGCCCGGCGAATGTTCAACCTATCCATTACTTCGAAATACGCGGCAATATACCTGTCGGCAATTTCCTTCCAACTCACGCCTTCCGTACCGGCAGTCTTAATAATTTTGTCATCAACATCAGTAAAATTCTGCACATGCTCGACCTGATATCCCTTATATTCAAGATATCGCCGGATAACATCCCACGTCACAGGCGGTCTGGCATTTCCGATGTGAGGATGATTATAGGGAGTTACCCCGCAAACATATATTTTTACTTTTCCCGGCTCGATTGGCTTAAATTCTTCTTTCTTCTTACTCAGACTGTTGTATACTCTTATCGCCATTTTGCTTCAACTCCCCTTCTAATTCGATAACACGACGTTCGAGTCTATTGATATGACGCTGCATACATCTAAGCATTTCTCCTTCAGGATCAGGGAGAAGATCATGCGCCAAGTCCACTTCAGCACGACCATCCGTAAGTTTTGTACCATCCTTGACAACAACTTTTCCAGGTATACCCACAACAGTAGAATTAGGCGGAACCTCACTTAGCACTACCGAACCTGCCCCAATCTTGGAGTTATCGCCAACCCGGAAAGAGCCAAGCACTTTTGCCCCGGTAGCTATAACCACATTATTGCCGATGGTAGGGTGTCTTTTTCCTTTTTCTTTGCCTGTGCCGCCTAAGGTGACCCCCTGATAGAGAGTAACATTGCTGCCTATCTCAGCGGTCTCGCCGATTACTACGCCCATCCCATGGTCAATAAACAATCCTTCCCCCACAGTTGCTCCCGGATGAATTTCAATTCCGGTTAAAAGCCGGGCAATATTGGATATCAGGCGCGGCAAGAGAATCCAGCCACGTTTATACAGGCGGTGCGCCAGCCGATGGAACCATATGACATGGAGTCCCGGATAACAACATAGAACCTCTATTACACTTTTAGCTGCGGGGTCACGATCAAATATAACCTGAATATCTCTTTTTATACCCTCAAACACATGCATCCCTCCCATCTTATTTTACATACAAAAAGCCACCGTCTGCATCAGAGACGGTGGCCCGTGGTTCCACTCTGTTTAGGTGTAAACACCTCACTTATGGGGCTTTCACCCCGGCCTTGTAACGGCGGCTGCCGGAAGGATTTACTAAACTTCAACCCCTCTGCTCCCGGGTGCATTTCAGCGGGCCTTACCCAGCATCGTTTTCAGCCAATGACGATACCTCTCTGAAGGGCGACTTACGCTTACTTCTCCCGTTCCTCGCAGTTCTTTTTTATTGACGTTTTTTACCGTAGTTTTATTGTACTCATTGACAAGCACTGCTGTCAATGAGCCATTAAGCATTAGCCAAGCCGACCAGCCGTTCTAATACCTTTTCTTTACCCAGGAGCACGATGATTTTCGGTAGATCCGGCCCGTGCATCTGTCCGGTTAACGCAACCCGGATGGGCATGTATACTTTTTTCCCGCCCAGTTTCATTTCCTTCGTCACGCTCTTAAGAATGGCCTGTACAGCCGCTTCTTCCAATGTGTCGAGCGCTTCCAATTTCGCCCTGAAATCAGCCATAACGCGGGGAACATCTGCATCCTGCAAAACCTCTCCGGCTTCCTGATTTTCCAAAGTAACCGTATCTGCAAAGAAGATAGCCGCATGATCTACCACTTGAGCGGCGTAACTTATATAATCCTGAACCGTTGCCACTACCGCCGTTAACCATTTTTTTTGTTCACCGATTACCGGCAAAGCAACAAATCCCGCTTGTTCCAAGTGAGGCAGCGCAAGCTCCAGAACGCTTTCCGGACTGGCTTTCCGTATGTAATGAGCATTAATCCAGTTGAGTTTATCCAGGTCAAAAACGGCCGGATTTTTAGCCACACGGTCCATGGAAAACTCATTGATTAATTCTTCCGGCGAAAAAATTTCTTGTTCGCCATTTGGTGACCAGCCCAAAAGTGCCAGAAAATTAACTAAGGCTTCCGGCAGGTAGCCACGATTACGATACTGCTCGACCGAGGTCGCTCCATGACGTTTACTCATTTTTGTTCGGTCACTCCCTAAAATAAGGGAAATATGGCCAAACTCCGGAATAGCCAGCCCTAGCGCCTCATAAAGCAAAACTTGGCGCGGCGTATTAGATAGATGTTCTTCTGCCCGAATAACGTGAGTAATATGCATCAGGGCATCGTCCAGCACCACCGCATAATTATAAACCGGAATTCCGTCGGACTTAACAATAACAAAATCCCCAATACCGACTGATTCAAAAGTCACCGTGCCGCGTACAAGATCATTAATAACAATATCTTTATTCTCCGGCACTCGAAACCGAACGACGGGTTTACGTCCTTCCGCCGCAAAACGTTCCTTGTCAGCCTCAGTTATATGACGACAACGCCCCGAATAGCGAGGAGTTTCCCCCTTCGCCATAGCCTGTTCGCGTTCCTTCTCGAGCTCTTCTTCGCTGCAATAACACAAGTACGCCTTGCCGCTTTCCAATAACTTGTCGGTATATTGCCGATATAACGGCAAACGTTCCGTCTGGCGATACGGCCCGTATTCGCCACCGACGTCAATGCCTTCATCCCAGTTGATTCCCAGCCATTTAAGCGCATCTTTAATATTTTCTTCCGATTCTCTGGAAGAACGTTCTAAATCGGTGTCCTCAATCCGTAAAATCAGTTTCCCGCCATATTTCCGGGCCAACAGCCAGTTAAATAAGGCCGAACGTGCACCACCGATATGAAAGGGGCCGGTAGGACTAGGTGCAAACCGTACCCGAATCTGTTGATTATCCATATACTTTTCCCCCTTAAGACTCCACAACACGCTATCTTCTGCTATTTTAATCTATAATGGAAGATTTCGCAAACCCAAAGTTAACAGCAAAAAGACAGAAGCACTTGCCGCAAGAGCAAGTGCTACTGGTTATACACCTTTAAGAGAAATAGCCCATTGACAATATCCGGCACAACTACCGTAGTATTTTCGTTACTAATTCCAGCTACCGCTTTCGCTCCGTCACCAAAAAACAGAACCCTCCACACGACTCGATGATTTTGCGTTAACACTCCCTGCAAAGTGCCATCCTCAAGACGAGATAAGCTAATATCAAACGCAAACCCCGACGCTTCAACCGCTCCCGGGTAACTAAAGGCCAAAAACATCCACAACATTAGAAAAAGCCTGTACATACTATCCCCTCCCGAATCATTCGAGTTACAGCTATTATGTACCAGACTGTCGTATTTATGCATTTCCATTACAATCCAGGTATGATCGTAACAACCGCCTGCGCGGCAATTCCTTCTCCCCGCCCGGTAAAACCTAGACGTTCGGTTGTCGTTGCCTTAATATTGACTTGCTGTGTTTCTATCCCCAGCACTCCGGCAATATTGGCGTTCATTTCCGAAATATAAGCTGCCAGTTTGGGCTTCTCGGCAATTACCACGGCATCTACATTGCCGGTAGTCCAACCCTTTTCTACTAAAAGCTGATGGACTACCGCCAACAAGGCCAGGCTTGAGGCCCCCTTATAATGTTCATCGGTATCCGGAAAATGACGCCCAATATCCCCCAGCGCAGCGGCTCCTAATAATGCATCCATCACCGCATGAATCAGAACATCGGCGTCAGAATGTCCCTCCAACCCCAGAACATACGGAACTTCCACCCCACCCAGAATGAGCCGGCGTCCCTTTGTCAATTGATGCACATCATACCCAGTACCCACTCGTACCAATGGTTTGTCCCCCTTACGTATTAAGGCTTCCGCCACTAGCAAATCCTCAGGCGTAGTAATCTTCAAATTTTCATAGCTTCCGGTTACCACTTTTACTTGGACCCCGATCCGTTCTAGCAAAGAAGCATCGTCAGTCCCCAAAAAGCCATCCTGTTCGGCCCGCTCGTATGCTTCTTTGAGAAGCGATGATTCAAACACTTGCGGCGTCTGAATCGCCCATAACTTGCCTCTTTCCAAAGTCGTTGCGACCACTCCATCGGCTACGCTTTTTATTGTATCCTTAACCGGAACCGCCAATACAGCCGCCCGATGACTCCGGGCCGCTTCTATCACTCGCCTGACAGCATCAGAAGACACTAGCGGCCTGGCACCGTCGTGCACCAAAGTCAATGCGGAAGCTTCCGGGACAACGGTAAGGGCGTTGGCAATCGAGTGCTGCCTTTCATGACCTCCCGTCACCACCTGCCAGTGTTTCTTTAGCCTCATTTGCTCAAGTATAGTACTGGCCGACCGTTCTTCTCCCGAGGCTACCACCACAATAAGGCTCTCTACCTCGGGACATGACGCTATCGCTTCGACACTGGCCTCTAAAACCGGCCGGTATCCTAAAGTAAGAAACACTTTATTGCAGCCCTTACCCATCCTCTTGCCGCTGCCGGCGGCGGCTATAATCGCTGTTACCATCTATCTTCAGCTCTCCTTTTCTCACTGATATATCAGGCACTGAAATTTTTCCCCTCAGCCTTCGAATATCTTGCTGTCAATGTTGCTTTTACAAATTCTATCAAAAGATACTTTTTACCTGCCTTTTGACTTCACCAGGCTACGGTCTTAGCATTTCTGTTTCCATTGTGCCGGTAATATAACACCCGATTTTCTGATGCAAGGTAACTATAATTTAGGAGGTCTCCTCAGCTTCTTAACAAAAAGTCTGGTTGCCACCAGGGAAGATACAAAAGAATAAACATTATTTACAAGAAAAGTGCCTACAAACTAAGTTTGCAGGCACTTTTTATTCCGTTTCTTTGTAATAAGAGCAACTACAGAGCTTTAGGCTTTGCAAAAATCATTCGGCCCGCCGCCGTCTGAAGCACACTTGTTACCAGTACCCCGATGGTTTCACCGATGTGTCTCTTGCCGCCGTCTACGACAATCATAGTCCCGTCATCCAAATAGGCCACACCCTGTCCTAATTCCTTGCCGTCCTTGACCACATGCACTACCATTTCTTCTCCCGGCAGCACAACCGGTTTCACGGCATTCGCCAATTCATTGATATTTAAAACGGGAACCCCTTGCAATTCCGCTACTTTATTCAAGTTATAGTCATTGGTTATAATTTTCCCCTGAATCACCTGACCTAACTTAACCAGCTTAGAATCCACTTCTGCAATATCTTCAAAATCCCGGTTGTCAATCTTGACATACATGCCTAATTCTTTCTGAATTCGGTTTAATATATCAAGACCTCGACGCCCGCGATTCCGTTTCAGTACATCAGATGAATCCGCTATATGCTGTAGTTCCTCCAGCACAAATCCAGGTATTAACAGGATCCCCTCAATAAAACCGCATTGGCAGATATCAGCAATACGCCCGTCAATAATGACACTGGTATCCAAAATTTTGTATTGTCCACCACTGGCTGGTCTATCCTTTTGTTTTTCCTTGCTTATCCAAGGAACATGAGTAAATAATCCAAACAGTTCATCCCGTTTGCGAATGGCAACACTAATTCCAAGATATCCGAAAACAATGCTAATAATTACGGGAATATATGTACCAACAAAAGGTATCGGCAAGAAAGCTGATCCTAGCAAATTTGCAATAATAAGACCGATTGCTAATCCAAGCGAACCTGCTAATATATCATTCACCGGCATTTTATTTAACCGTGCTTCTCCCCAAAATGTAAATTGCCAAAGTTTCTTAACAAAAAAAGGTGCAACCAGATACCCTACTAACCCGCCAACTACCGCTCCAACGAAAAACGGTAAAATTGTGGCAATAGTTATCCCGAATATACCTACCCTTAGAAATTCTAGTTCAATAATCGCCGATAAGTTAGGCGTAACTCTATCGGCCGCCATCAACCCGCCGATAGCTGCAAGCGCAGTTATTGCGAAACGAAGTGTTTTATCCAGCAATATTTCACCTCCAATCGATTCTTTAAGTAAAATTATAAAATACTTTACCCTTTAAGACAAGCAACTCTGAGAATAAACGGTAAAAGGTTTTTACATTGGAAAAAGACCTGGTATGTACCAAGTCTCTCTGAGGCAATAACGCCGAATTGTTTTACCTGGCAAAACTCTATCCTTTCTCCAGCTTTTGGCTTGGAGATGGGTACGTTTCAATTGTCAGTAGTACTTTCGGCTAGAAGATCATCAATCCAAAGTTCAACGCTGCTTAAATCCTTATTACAAACCAAAACAAGTTCACTTACTAAAATCTGTTTGGCCGTATCAAGCAAACGCCGCTCTCCTGTAGACAGCTTTTTCCCCCGGTCCTGCAGCATCAAGGTCCTTACAACTTCCGCTACTTCATAAATATTACCACTTTTAATTTTAGATAAGTTTACGTTAAAACGCCTATTCCAATTAGCATTTGTCTGAATAGGAGCCGTGCGCAACACATCAATAACTCGTGGAACATCCGGTTCGCCAATTACCTCTCGCAGCCCAATACTGTCGGCATTTTTCATTGGGATCATTACTTTCATGCCGCCATACGGCATTGTCAGTATATAGTACTCCTGCCGTTGGCCCAGCACTTCGTGCTCTTCGACCGCCTCAATAACCCCAGCGCCGTGCATGGGGTAAACAACCTTATCCCCTATAGCTAACATTGCGGCACCCCCTATCAACATATCCAGTATAGCACAGCAAATTAGCTCTGTCAAAATTTAATATTCTATCATAGGCGTATTGGGGTTGTCAATTTATCTTTTTAAAAATTCAACTAAACTATCAAATTTATCTCCTCCATTGACAACCGCCATTTAGTGTTTATATAATAAGCCTAAAGTGAGGTGCTTCTCAATGTCCGATAATTGCTGCGATAACTTTCAGTCTGCTGTTGACGATTATCTAATTCGTCACCGTAGTGTACTTGATGTTATGACCAAATATCAAGAAACGGTTGCTAAAGTAAATCGTGCCATTGCCAAAGCAGTAACCGAGTGTGGTTGCATTCGTATCAACTCCGCCCGTCAGGCTCCGCCCGCACAGGCTTCGTACTGTGATCTGAAGCAATATATGTCTTCCCATTTGTCTGGCGAATTGTGCGAACAATGCAGGGAGGTCATTGAAAGCGAAATCGGTCATAGCATGTTCTATATGACAGCATTATGTACCTTGTTACATTTACGGGTTGATGATATAATGCGCAAAGAATGCAAAACGGTCACTACCTTAGGTTTTTT